>VOFJ01001085.1_pt1 | contig 65231 bp, 71 predicted proteins | sample 5384081 | NCBI WGS metagenome assembly VOFJ01 (sample SAMN12384729, study PRJNA508395) | human gut metagenome | isolation source: healthy gut I | host: Homo sapiens | reverse complement strand
ATATACTAAAAATCCTTTAGAACAAACCTTTATATTATCTAAAAATATTATTGGATTGATTCTTTTCGAGAGAATCCCTATAAACAAATTGTTTGACCATATTAAAAAATTTAAATATAGAACCAATAAATGAAAACCAGCTATCTATCTGGTGGCATTTATATAGACACTAGTATAGTTAAACATTTGCACACTATAATCAAATAATTGAGTAGCAAGCACAATAGCAATGCGTTAAATAAAAACATTCATTTCACAGTATATGTGCATATCATTGCATTCTTCACAATCATTCATACCAAATAACTATTGCAAATATATAATAAATAAGCAGTACATGCTATAAAAACACAGCCTACTTCTTCAAGATTAACTAGTATTAGTATTTTCAACGTAAATTTAGTGCCACTCGTTGCCACCCAATGCGCAATTCTCATTAGGAAACTACGTATATCAGATTGAACGTGTAGCTATAGTCATGTGTGTATAATCATAAGATAGAAAAGAAGAAAAGGCTGGCGGCATAATCAGCGCTAATACATGAAAAACGGAAAAGTTTATTAACTTCCTGCTAAAAAGGCAGGCCCCTACATCATGATTTCAGGATGTAAGATACAGATATGTAAATAATATTATCAAAAAAAAAGAAGAATAATTGAGATCTGTATATAAAAAATGAAGAGAAAAATCTCTAAAAATTAATATTATCCTATTCATTTATAGAAAATAAGGACATTTACAGAATATCCCTAAATAAACTACAACGAGTGGCAACAGCGTGACGGCAAATTCTGCCATCACACTGCTGTCACTCGTTGCCGTCACCATATTTATACCTAAAAAAATCAACCTAGTTACATCTAAAACAGTGACAGGTGACAGATAATATTTGTTTTTATTTATATAGGATGAAGAAAATATAGATGCTACTGATATTATTTACAGATAAACGTAACCAACAATCCTTTGTGATCGGTTGGCCATACATCAAGCGGCAATAAGAACTTATCTTTGGATGTCTCCTGCACGCGCTGTGCGCGGACAATAGAACCTTTCGGTCCGAAGATGACCGCCTTCCTTGCATCCAGTCCTTCGCCTTTATAGAAAATAAAGTCGATCCGGTCCCCGCTCGTCTGCTTTGGGAGCCCATGTGATTTTCTCCGGAGTTTTTGCCGGATTGTCCGAAGGATAAGTAAAGCCGGGATGTGTCAAGGGATTGGGATATATCTTGCGGTAACTATCTACAAATCCGGCTTCTTCGAGCAAAGTCGTTACCGTCCAGGGCACAACGAAGCCATTGTGATCGTACATATCTTTATTCTTTTTCTATCCAGTCACAGTGAGACGGCTTCGTTAAAGTCACCGCCGATAATCACTTTATACCCTGCTGCCAGGTCTTTCTCAGCCTGAGTGATAAACAAACGGATAGCATCGTCACGCTGGGAAGCAACGTTTACTTTCAGTATCTCTTCTACCGATGCCGGCAACGGTATTTCCTTCCGTAGAACCGTCATAGCCGCGGGCATTGTAGTATGCACAATCCAGATAATCCAGATGTGACGTGTAAACCGCTACCTTATGCCCGTTTACCGAACTGGTCAGGCGATAGATACTTCCGTGATCGTCTTTCTCGGGAAAAACAGTCAGGGAATCGGTGATAGGATGTTTGCTCAGCAGCCCCGTGTCATAACTATAAAAAGAATAATACGAAAGCCCCTTCTCTTTCAGCGAAGCACAGACGCGGGCTGTGAAATTCGTCTTATTGTAATTCCTGACTTCACTGAAAGTTACAAAGTCCGGTTTCAGGCGAACAATCTCATTGACAATAGCGTCATATCCTCCCGGTACCATCGTACCTTCCTGCCATACATTCCATTGCAGTACTGTAAATTCATTACTCTTCTGACTTCGTGCAAAGACGGAAACAAATAGTAAAAGTGTCGTAAATAGTAAGTTGGTTAATCGCATTTCATTTATTATTTAGCGTGATGTATCTTTAAATAGCTTTCCAGAAAGACTGAAAATCACGGTATTTACCGTAGCAGACCAGTTCGTCTCCTTCTTCCACCTTTTCATCTCCGGGCAACTCATTCTTGACATGACGCTCCATCAAAGAAATGCCCAGGGCAATTAGTGACTTTGTTCGCACGCTTCAGTGCGATCAGTTTCAGATGAAACTCTTCATCCAAATTCAGCTCATTCACAAAGTATCCTACAAACTTCTTCGGAACAGTAAACTTCACGACATAATAATCCTGATCAATACGGAACGCTTCCATCGTCGCCCCAAAGTCGAGCAACTGCACCAGGCTACGGGCAGCATCCTCTTCCGGTGTCAGAATCTTCTCCAGACTAAACGCTTCAAGCACTGCCTTGTGCACCGCATCAATGGCACGGGCAAAAATACGAGGCACCTTTTTCTGCTTCAACAACGCGACAACACGTACCGATGCTCCAAAATTCTCGCCAATCGCCACAACAACAATATCTACGCTATTCAAAGGCAGCACCGACAACGACTGTTCGTCCGTAGCGTCTATGACAAAAGCAGTGGCAACCTTATCTTTGATTGAGTCGACACGGCTTTCGCTGATGTCCGCTCCAATGATCTCATGCCCCAATGCCGATAATTCCTCGGCAAGTACATGCCCGTAATTTCCTAGACCAATAATAATATACTTCATGATGTTAGTTTATGATGATGTTATCACTCGGATAACGGTATTTTGTATTCTTTTTCTGCTTGACGATGCCCAGCATCAACGTAATCAGACCGACACGTCCGATAAACATCAGCAACGATACCAGCAATTTACTGGCATCGCACAATTGAGGCGTCAGATTCAGGCTCGATCCTACCGTACTAAGGGCGGAAACACATTCAAAGGTCAGTGCCAGCAAAGAGGCTTTCGGTTCGAGTATGCTCAATATGAAGATGAAGAGAAACAATACGCCCAGCGACATGACGACCGTCGCATTGGAACGCCGGATAGAGTCATGAGACAATTCCCTGCCGAAGACCTCCACCCGCTCACTTCCCCGCAATACGGCTACAAGATTCAACACTACCACTGCAAAAGCATTCACTTTGACACCGCCTGCCGTAGACTGCGAACCGCCGCCAACCCACATCAGGAAGAGATAAACCAACAGCGTCTGCACGCTCAATGATGCCAGATCGACACTGCTAAACCCAGCCGTTCGCGGACAGGTCGCATTAAAGAATGCTTGCGTCCATTTATCGGCCACAGACATACCGGCAAAAGAGGCATTCCACTCAAAAGCAGCAATGGCCAGTGTACCGATCAGCAAAAGCAGGAAAGTCATGATCAATACGATTTTTTCGTATTCAGATTGTAGAGGTGCTGCATCTTATGTCTTTCCAGTTTGCGGGTACGCACAAACGTCCAGAAATGGCGCAAATGGTATAATACGATATCTTTGAAATTAACCAGAATCGGAAAGCCGATACCGCCCAAGATAATCAGTAAAGAGACGGAGATGAACAGCCAGTTGTGGTTGGTCATCACCATCGAATTTCCTAAATTGCCTGAAAGTGTGGAGAAACCCGCATTGCAGAAAGCCGAAATGGAATGGAAGGCGGCAAAAGCCAGTTCCTCTTCCAGATTCATCCCAAGCGTATTGTGAATGCTGAACCAGATGGACACCATGCCAATGCCTTCGATGACCAATGTAAATCCAAGGATATATAGTAGTGTGGACAGTAATGACCCCAACGAATTGGAACTAACCATATCACGTACAACAAGCTGATTATAAATGGAGGTGTTTCCCATGAAGAACATGGCAAAGAAACTGGTTAATGTCATCACTCCCAGTCCGCCAATCTGAATGAGCAGGATAATGACTACAAGTCCGCTAGTGGTGAAAGTGGTGGATACGTCTACCGGCACCAAGCCCGTCACACAGACGGCACTGGTGGCTGTAAACAGAGAATCGACCCAAGTGATGCCATTGACCGTACATCGTGGAAGCATCAGCAATCCCGTCCCGATCAGGATAATAGCCATAAAACTGACTGCTAATATCAAAGACGGATTGGTACGCCGTCCTAAAAGACGCACCAAGCCATTGGACAGGTTCAGCAGAGAAAAAACCAACAATAATATTAAATGATAAAACTTCCCGTGAAGAAATTCCCAGACTTGCAGAATCGCTCCCTCTTCTTCCGGACGATGGAAGATGACGGGAACCAAAGTTAGGTAAAGCAATACGCTCAATATCCATGCCAGCCTTCGATATTGCTTTTTCGTATTCCGGTATTCCAGCGAAATATGCAGGGTGACATCAATTAAAAAGATAATCCATACGGCTTTATACAAGATCTGTATCTGCTGTACCTCGACCGGGGACAATGGAAAACCATGTTCGTAAACCACTCCGACAATCAACAACAGAGATGCCAGATAAGTGAGTGCTTCTACCAGTCCTAGCAGGATACGTACATAGGGTTTTAGCAGTTTATTCTGATATAACAGAAATTTATGATAAATCTTCATATCACATTTTTTTATTGTCGTATTTGCTATGCCGTGCAAACTTAACTAAAATAACAATCGAATTCGATTCTTTGTTGACAAAATTACACGAATATTAAAAATTTTGCCTACTTTTGGCAGCAGAAAACTAATAAACCACAATAACATGAGTGACAAAAAGAAAACGGTATATCCTACCGGAAGAAGAAATTCCACATTACTGGTACAACATTCAGGCTGATATGGTGAACAAGCCAATGCCGCCGTTGCACCCGGGAACAAAACAGCCGCTGAAAGCGGAAGATCTGTATCCAATCTTTGCCAAAGAACTGTGTCATCAGGAGCTTAACCAGACTGACGCATGGATCGAAATACCGGAAGATGTACGCGAAATGTATAAATATTATCGCAGTACGCCGCTTGTACGCGCTTACGGACTGGAAAAAGCGCTCGGAACTCCGGCACATATCTATTTCAAGAACGAAAGTGTCAGCCCGATCGGTTCTCATAAGTTGAACTCTGCATTGGCACAGGCTTATTATTGCAAAGAAGAAGGCGTCACGAACGTTACTACCGAAACCGGTGCGGGCCAATGGGGAGCCGCCCTTTCTTATGCTGCCAAAGTTTTTGGTCTCGAAGCCGCAGTTTATCAGGTAAAGATCAGCTACGAACAAAAGCCTTACCGCCGCAGCATTATGCAGACTTTCGGCGCACAGGTCACTCCTTCTCCGTCTATGTCTACCCGTGCGGGAAAAGATATCCTGACGGCTCACCCCACCTATCAGGGTTCTCTGGGTACAGCCATCTCGGAAGCTATCGAACTTGCACAAATGACTCCCAACTGTAAATACACTCTTGGTTCGGTACTCAGCCACGTTACTCTCCACCAAACCATCATCGGTCTGGAAGCTGAAAAGCAAATGGAAATGGCGGGCGAATATCCGGACGTAGTAATCGGTTGTTTCGGAGGCGGTTCCAACTTCGGAGGTATCTCTTTCCCATTCATGCGTCACAACATCCTGGAAGGAAAGAAAACCCGTTTCGTTGCTGCCGAACCTGCTTCGTGCCCGAAGCTGACCCGCGGTAAATTCCAATATGACTTCGGTGATGAAGCCGGATATACCCGCTGCTCCCGATGTTTACATTAGGACACAACTTCGCTCCTGCCCATATCCATGCAGGCGGTCTTCGCTATCACGGTGCAGGCGTCATCGTCTCCCAATTGCTGAAAGACAATCTGATGGAAGCAGTAGATATCCAGCAACTGGAATCTTTCGAAGCCGGCTGTCTGTTCGCACAGGCGGAAGGTATTATTCCGGCACCGGAATCCAGTCACGCGATTGCTGCCGCTATACGCGAAGCAAAGGCGTGCAAGGAAACAGGAGAAGAGAAAGTGATTCTGTTCAACCTGTCCGGACACGGTCTGATCGATATGGCATCTTATGACAAATATCTGGCAGGCGATTTAGTGAACTACGCACTGACTGACGAAGATATTCAGAAGAATCTGGATGAAATAGGAGACTTATCCAAGTAAGCCCCGGTTTCTGAACCGAATTCTGTAAGCATAAAAGCTCGGTATGATGCCGGGCTTATTTATTATCTCTACGAAACTATCCAAAAGAATACAGTCTTTTGTACTTTATTCATGGGGTATTTAAAGGAAATTACTATCTTTGGCGTCATTATTAATCTCGTGAACTAATAATGAGCAAGCTTAAGAAGATAATAATCTACTTGTTTTTCCTATGCTTAGAATGCATTCCGCCTTTTCTGAAACTCCGAACAAATCACATTTTCCTATATTTCCATCAATGAGGGACTATCACAAAAGTACGGTGTTCTCCATCGATCAGGATAAACGGGGCAATATGTGGTTTGCCACTTATGACGGAGTTAACAAATACGACGGATATGCATTTACGGTTTATCAGCATAATGAGGATGACCCGAACAGTATCGCCAACGACATCTCCCGTATTGTAAAAACAGACAGTCAGGGACGGGTATGGATTGGTACACGTGATGGTTTGTCCCGTTATGATGAGGAAAAAGACATATTCCAGAACTTCTTCTATGAAAAGAATGGGAAACATTTGCAAGTTAACGGTATCGAAGAGATTTCACCAGAACAGTTACTTATCAGTACTCCGGAAGGGCTGATCATGTTCGATATCAAAGAATCCAAATTTATAGATGATTCTTTCAGCACAGCGATGCATAAGACAATCGCCTCCACTCTTTACAGACAGGGTGACCAAATTTATATCGGAACTTCGACCGACGGACTCTATACTTACTCTATTACTCAGAAAACTTTTGAAAAAGTGATCCCCATTTTAGGGACTAAACAGATTCAGGCTATTCTTCAGCAATCCCCTACCCGCATCTGGGTGGCAACCGAAGGAGCCGGACTGTTCCTGATTAATCCGAAAACGAAGGAAATAAAGAATTATCTGCATTCTCCTTCCAACCCGAAGAGTATCAGTTCCAATTACATCCGCTCACTGGCAATGGATTCACAAAACCGTTTATGGATCGGAACTTTCAACGACTTGAATATTTATCATGAAGGTACTGATTCTTTTGCCTCGTACAGCAGTAACCCCGTAGAAAACGGCAGTCTGTCACAACGTTCGGTGCGCAGTATCTTTATGGATTCTCAGGGCGGTATGTGGCTGGGAACTTATTTCGGTGGTCTGAACTATTATCACCCTATCCGGAACCGCTTCAAGAATATCCGCAATATTCCTTATAAAAACTCGTTAAGCGACAATGTAGTAAGCTGTATTGTAGAAGACAAAGACAAAAACCTGTGGATAGGAACGAATGACGGAGGATTGAATCTTTATAATCCGATTACACAGCGATTTACATCTTATACACTGCAAGAGGATGAAAGTGCAAGAGGCATCGGTTCCAACAATATCAAGGCGGTATATGTAGACGAAAAGAAATCTTTGGTATATATAGGTACTCATGCCGGTGGACTGAGTATCCTTCACCGCAACAGCGGTCAGGTAGAAAACTTTAACCAACGCAACAGCCAGCTGGTAAATGAGAATGTCTATGCCATCCTTCCCGACGGAGAAGGGAATCTCTGGTTGGGAACACTCAGTGCACTGGTTCGTTTTAATCCGGAACAACGGAGTTTTACTACGATTGAAAAAGAGAAAGATGGCACTCCAGTCGTCTCCAAACAAATCACGACACTATTCCGCGACTCCCATAAACGCTTATGGATCGGTGGAGAAGAGGGACTATCAGTCTTTAAACAAGAAGGTCTGGATATACAAAAAGCATCCATACTTCCGGTTTCCAACGCGTCACGAAGCTCTTTACGAACTGTATTTACGAGGCTTCCAACGGAATCATCTGGGTAGGTACACGCGAAGGATTTTATTGTTTCAATGAAAAAGACAAGCAGATCAAACGGTATAACACGACCAACGGTCTGCCGAATAACGTAGTATACGGTATTTTGGAAGATTCCTTCGGACGACTTTGGCTGAGTACCAATCGTGGTATTTCCTGTTTCAATCCGGAAACGGAAAAGTTCCGTAACTTTACAGAATCGGACGGGTTGCAAAGCAATCAGTTCAATACCGCTTCTTATTGCCGTACATCTGTGGGACAAATGTATTTTGGCGGTATCAACGGAATCACGACTTTCCGTCCGGAATTATTGCTCGACAATCCTTATACGCCTCCGGTGGTTATCACCAAACTGCAACTGTTCAATAAGGTAGTCCGCCCGGATGATGAGACCGGTATTCTGACCAAGAACATCAGTGAAACGAAAAGTATCACACTGAAATCCTGGCAAAACTGCTTTTTCCATTGAGTTCGTGGTATCCAATTATATCTCAGGACAACATAATACTTTCGCCTATAAGCTGGAAGGTTATGATAAGGAATGGTATTATCTGACGGACAGCCGCACCGTCTCCTACTCTAACCTGCCACAGGGAACCTACCAGTTCCTTGTCAAAGCAGCCAACAGCGATGGCAAATGGAATCCTATCCCTACAGCATTGGAGATTATCGTTCTGCCAATCTGGTATAAGACCTGGTGGGCACTACTCATCTTCTTCGCAACCTTCGCAGGTTTCATCACTTTTGTTTTCCGCTTCTTCTGGATGCGCAAAAGTATGGAAGCCCAGCTTGAAATAGAACGCAGAGACAAAGAACATCAGGAAGAAATCAATCAGATGAAGATGCGTTTCTTCATCAACATCTCGCATGAACTTCGTACACCTTTGACGCTGATTCTGACTCCCCTGCAAGAGATCATTAACAAAATCAGCGACCGATGGACACGTAACCAACTGGAATATATCCAACGGAATGCAAACCGCCTGCTGCATCTGGTCAACCAATTGATGGACTACCGCCGTGCTGAACTCGGAGTGTTCGAACTAAAAGCGAAAAAAGGAAACGCTCATCAACTGATACAGGACAACTTCCTCTTCTACGATAAACTGGCACGCCACAAAAAGATTACTTATACTCTACACTCTGAACTGGAAGACAAAGAAGTTCTTTTTTTTGATGCCAACTATCTGGAACTGATAGTAAACAACCTCCTTTCCAATGCCTTTAAATATACGGAAAGCGGGCAAAGCATTACCGTGACTCTGAAAGAGGAGAACGACTGGCTATTGTTACAAGTCAGCGATACAGGCATAGGTATCCCTATCAACAAACAGGGAAAGATATTTGAACGTTTCTATCAGATAGAAAGTGAGCATGTAGGAAGTGGTATCGGACTTTCATTGATACAACGTCTGGTCGAACTACATCACGGACATATCGAACTGGATAGCGAAGAAGGAAAAGGAAGTACGTTCTCCGTCTATCTGCCACAGGATCTGTCGGTTTACAAACCTTCCGAGTTAGCTTCCAATAACGAACAAAATGAATGAAGAAGAGCAAGTGTATTCTACCAATTCGAAAGCAATGTATTTCATCGACACGGAGAAAGTGGAAAACGAATCTGTGGAATCCGGTGATAAGAAACGCGGAACAATTCTGATCGTAGAAGATAATAACGAAATCCGCCGTTACCTGAGTAACGGACTGGCGGATTTGTTCAACACACTGGAAGCCGGGAACGGTGAAGAAGCACTGGAAAAACTGAAAGACAACGAAGTGGATGTGATTGTCACCGACGTCATGATGCCGGTTATGGATGGTATCAAGCTATGCAAGAACGTGAAACAAAATATCCGGACTTGCCATATTCCGGTTATTATTCTTTCCGCAAAGACCGATATCAAAGACCAGATGGAAGGTCTGCAAATGGGTGCGGATGATTATATCCCGAAACCATTCTCACTTGCTATCCTGACTACGAAGATACAGAATATGATGCGTACACGTAGACGGATGCTCGATAAGTACGCCAAATCATTGGAAGTAGAACCTGAGAAAATCACATTCAATGCAATGGATGAAGCCTTGCTGAAACGTGCCATGGCGATTGTAGAAAAGAATATGGACAATATCGAGTTCTCCACCGATGAGTTTGCCAGAGAAATGAACATGAGCCGCTCCAACCTGCACTTGAAACTAAAAGCAATTACCGGGGAATCAACCATTGACTTTATCCGTAAGATTCGTTTCAATGAAGCAGCCAAGCTACTGAAAGACGGACGATATACGGTAGCGGAAGTCAGTACTATGGTAGGATTCAATACACCGTCATATTTTGCTACCAGTTTCAAGAAGTACTTCGGATGCTTACCTACGGAGTATATCAAGAAATCAAAAGGATAGTAGTGAGACATACAGTATAGAGTCTTTTTATAGCAATCGTGTTTTTTATCTTTTTCCGAAAGAAAAATGCACCTGCCTTGTACCATATACCACATTTGGTATCGCACTATTATACCTCAAAACACGTTTTTTTTCTTCTTTTATTGAATGATGACGGATTTTAAAATCATCCATCCAAACAACCTAAATTGTACAGAACCTATTCCATATCATATTACAATGTCATAACATTATGACACATAAAAAAACTAGGATACAGGAGATAAACAGCTTTTTTAAACAAAAATAGCATATGTCTCAACAAATTTAATATCAAAAAAATCATTTTTTTGAACAAAGTATGAACAACCTAAATTAAAGAATCTATTTAATGAAGTTACATTTGCAACAGTAAAAATACACTTTTAATAATTATAAAACCTAATAAAGTATGAAGAACATCTTCTTTATTTGCTTTTGTGCGCTATTCGCATTTAGTGGATGCGCAGACGATGATGATGATCTATTAACCGGAGGGAATGTAGATATAGATCTGCTTCCTGATGCCAAAACCAAACGATGTTGTTGATCCTCAAGTATTCGAGGCTATCAACCTCAACTACCCCGGTCTGGAAAAAGTTAAAGAATTCTACGAGGCAGGCGAACATTATTATGCAGCCAATGCTTTATTGGAATACTATAGAACGAGAACCAATGTTACAAATCCGAACTTATCTTTAATTAATGTGACGATCTCAGAAGCAGAGCAGGCAAAAGCTGATTATGCACTGGTAGATTATCGCTTTCATGTTAACAACTTCTATGAAGATAAGGAAACCCTCAAACCCTATTCAGTAAAACAAGACGGAGGTATAAACTGGGAGTATTCACCGAAAGATGCATCTGATGAATATCAGAAACAACTTCATCGCCATCAGTGGTTCATCCCCCAAGCCAAAGCTTACCGTGTAAGTGGAGATGAGAAATACATTCAATCATGGATTGAGGTATATAAGAATTGGATAGAAAACAATCCGAAGCCTACAACAGGACCTAATACTACCTCATGGGTGGCAGTTACGTATCTACCCGTATCGGTGACCAAGTACAATTGCTTGAATACTTCAAGAACTCTGTTAATTTTACTCCGGAATGGCTTTCTACATTCTTGGTAGAATTTGCAGAACAAGCAGACTTTCTCGTAGATTATCCGTATGAATCAGGAGGTAACATACTTATATCACAAGCGAATGCATTGGCTACTGCCGGAACGTTAATGCCGGAATTTAAGAATGCGGAGAAATGGATGAATACAGGATATCAGATACTTAGCGAAGAAGTACAAAATCAAATTATGAGTGACGGATGGCACAAGGAAATGTCGCTCCACTATCATATCGGTATCGTTGCGGATTTCTACGAGGCAATGAAATTAGCAGAGGCAAACCAACTCTCCAGTAAATTGCCGTCAGATTTTACAGAACCACTGCGTAAAAGCAGCAGAAGTAGTGATGTACTTCACATATCCTAATTACTTTATCAAGGGTTCCGATAATGTGGTCCCAATGTTTCAACGACTCATGGAGCCGGACACGTAATGTCCTTAAAAAATACGAACTTTAAGCAATATGTGGAAATGTTCCCGGATAGTGAAGAATTGAAATATATGCAAACTGCCGGAAATGGTGGAACAGCACAGGGACGTACCCCCAATAATGATATGAAGCTATTCGACCAGGGCAGGATATTATGTATTACGAAATGGTTGGACACCGGCTTCTACAGTCATGATTTTAAGCAATAACAAGAGTAATGATGCTTCTAATTCACTTAGTGCTTATAGTCATAACCAGCCAGATAATGGAACTTTCGAACTTTACCATAACGGACGAAATTTTTTCCCCTGATTCAGGTGTGTGTACTTATTATACCAGCGGTGGAGACAATGACTTACGTTACTGGTTCCGTGGTATCGATAAACACAATACTTTATCAATCGGAAAACAGAATATCAAAAAGGCAGCAGGCAAACTGTTGAAATCAGAGGAAGGAGCGACTGAATTAGTTGTATTTTGAGAATCAAGGATATGATAACTTAAAGCACCGTCGTGCAGTCTTTTACGTAAACAAAAAATTCTTTGTATTAGTAGATGAAGGTATTGGAAATGCAGAAGGTACTATTAATCTAAGTTTCAATCTTTGCGAAGGCACTGCCAGCGAAGTTGTTATGGATACAGATAAAAATGGAGTCCATACAGCATTCAGCAATAATAATAACATTATAGTCCGCACTTTTGCCAATAAAGCAGTAACCTGTTCTCCATTCACGGGGCGTATAGCCTATCTCGTAGACGGGGCTTACAACACACGTCAATCTTATACCATCGATATGAATAAGAGTGCTGATGAAACCGCACGTTACATTACAGTTATTCTTCCAGTCAATGGAAGTACTGATACGTCCAGTATCTCAGCCAAATTCATAGATAGCGGATATTCCGAAAACAGCGCTTCTGTAGAAGTAAGTGTGAATGGAGAGACACATACATTATCTTATACCTTATAAACTAAATAACTCTTAAAATATGAGATCTAAATTACTAAACATTACTTCAAGATTACTAGAGTCCTCATAGTAATTGCAGTGACAATAGTCAATAGTTCCTGTTCGGATACAGAAACTACTGACTCTACGAAGTTTACTATTTATTATACAGGAATGACTGATATCGGGCCATCTATGACAGGAGTTATCAGTAGCCCGACTTACAAAGGCGGCACTCCATACGATTTTTTGCCATTACCAGAATCACTCTTGATGGAGAACCGTTTTCCGATAGCATCTTCGCCATTGATTCGGAAACAGGAAAAATTACTTTAAATAGTACAAGCAATACTCCTGTCGGACTATACAAACTATCTGTCGCATGTTATTCCAACAATAACAGATATGAATATACCGACATTGTGGAAATCAACATGATGAAACCTGTGCCTGATGGAATCAAAACAGATCCGGAGAAACTACAGGTAGAATATGCAGATATTATCGACACAGAAAGCAGCAATGAACTGCCCACCTCTCAAATTAGAACTGAAGGAAATCATATTTCTATTTCAAACTACACCATTGCTTCTGCAATGTGGAATGGAGTTGCAGTAGAAAGTCCCGAAGACTACTTTGCTGTATCAGATAAAGGTGAAATTTCCATCATCAAAGGAAATCAAAACATTCAGCCTCGGTAAGTACATCCTATCATTCAAACTGACAACTGCCGCAACTGGAGAGGATCCTGAAAAAAGGAATTTTCGAGAATGCGTTGGAAATCAATGTAACTTCCCGCCCACTTTCATTAATATACACTCCTGATGAAGGAAAAATAGAGGAAGAAGGAGAGCGTAGTCCTGAGACCACTTTCCAAAGTAATATTCCCGCATTAAAAGGTTCTGCGGAAGGGCTTGTATACAGTATCAGTTCAGATAGTCCGAATACGGATAAAATCACAATTGATCCGACAACGGGCGTATTGTCTGTAGCGGCTCATCATGGATTCAAGGATGGAGAAAAAGGGATATCAAATCAGTGTGAAGGCTATCAATGAATTTTCTCCAGAAGGCGTAGTATTCGAGAATGTATTCACACTAAATACAGTTGAATTTATAGAACCGATAGCTAACTTCGGATACGCTGATGTAAACGATGTACAAGCTGTAGAAATCGACATTAACAAAAATGAGAATTTCAAAGGTGATGAAGTGAAATATGAATTTGTAAATCTGCCAACTGACCTTCAAGGTGAATTAGCTCTTGATCTGGATGGAAACATCGCCATTAAGAAGGGAAACAAGATTCCTGTCGGGCAATATACAGTTCAGGTTATGGCTACCAATACCAAAGGTTCAGAGACTGCTACATTTACATTAACAATCACAGCAAATCCGAACTATTTTTACTTATTTCCGCTACGGAAATAACCTCGGATTAACTCCTATTGAAAACTATGCCGATCAATTCAGAATTGAGGCAGGCGGTAAACTTAACTCTGTAAAACCGGTTCCAACAGCAACAGATGCCAAAGATGGTTTGTCTTCACTAAAGTGGGAAGTAGAATTGAAACATAATCCCAATAATACAAAAGCGACTATTAATGAATCTACCGGACAGATTACAATAACCGGATTAAAACAAAGGACAATGTGGCATGGTAATGGTTACCGCAACAGCCGGAGAAGGAAAAACGGCAGTTTCTGTAAAACAACCTGTATTTTTCCATTTCTCAATGATTTCAGACAGTAATGTACAATTAGAGTATACTCCGTTTGTCTTCCGGTAAATCCGGCAAGAGGTGGTGAGTCAATAGCTCCAAGTTTAGGAGCAGGTATAGATAAATCTACATTCAGATTAGACTATCGCCGTGACTTCTTCTACTATAATATAGCTGGTCCGGATTCACATATAAGTGGGGCATTGGCACAAAAAGTAGATAACTTCTTATCGGAAATGTGGAATTCTTATGATGCGACAGCCGGTACATCCAGAAAACCGATGTCTTACTTTGAAAACACTACTAATTTAAGCAAAGCGTTAGGTTACATTGACCAAACAGACTTCAAAGTACACATTAACCCAAATCTGTGGCGCAACAAAGACGGCTACGCTAACGGGGCCATGATTGGTCAGATAACCTATGACATCACCGGAAAAGATCCACAAGCTGCAACAAGCGGGGCACGGGTTTCTCCGATATTTATTTGGTTTGATACTAAGTTCTAATAAATACATGCAAAAATACACGTTATGTACTATACAAATATAATAAAATCAATTAGCGCAAGAGGGTTGTTCACCCTCTTGGCACTGATCATGTCGATCAGCTTACATGCCCAGAACGCTACTGTAAAAGGTGTTATTGTAGATGAAACAGATACTCCTCTCATCGGAGCAACTGTTCAGGTTAAGGGAACCGCAACGGGAAGTATAACCGACTTTGATGGAAATTACACAATCAAAGCTAATAAAGGTGCGGTTATTACATTCTCATATATTGGATATAAGACACAGGAAATATAAATTCACAGGCCAATCGCCGCTTAACGTAAAGATGATTCCTGACAATCAGACACTAGATGAAGTGGTCGTAGTAGGTTATGGTACTATGAAACGTAGTGACCTGACAGGTTCTGTAGCTTCTATCGCCGCCAAAGATGTAGAAGGCTTCAAGACAAGTTCTGTAGCAGGCGCATTAGGAGGTCAGATTGCCGGTGTGCAAATCACATCAACTGACGGTACTCCAGGCGCTGGCTTCAGCATCAATATTCGTGGTGTCGGCACATTGACAGGAGATTCTTCTCCACTTTATATTGTCGATGGTTTTGAAGTAGACGATATCGACTATTTGTCAAACTCTGATATCGAATCTATTGAAGTTTTAAAAGATGCTTCTTCTTCCGCTATCTATGGTGCGCGTGCCGCTAATGGCGTGGTATTAATCACGACCAAATCCGGTAAAACTGGAAGACCGACAATTACCTACAATGGTTCAGCCAGTTATCGTAAAATATCTAAAAAGCTAGACGTTCTTTCCCCATACGAATTTGTTAAGTTACAAGGAGAAGTTAATTCAAAATATTCAGACTCCTACTTCAAGCCGGGAAATGACGATAATGATATTCCCTACCGTTATCAGTCACTTGATGACTATATGGGTGTTAAAGGTGTTAACTGGCAGGATGAAACATTCAATCCTACCTGGTCACAAGACCATAGTTTGTCAATCATGGGAGGTACAGATGATTCTAAATACAACGCATCATTCTCACGCTATATTGAAAACGGTATTTTCAAGAACAGTGGTTTCGATAAAACCACAGGAAAGTTTCGCCTTGACCAAAAGTTAAGTAAAAGTTTGTCTTTCAATATCACCGTCAATTATGCACTGACTAACCGTAAAGGTGTAGGTACATCCGCAGACTCCGGTCGTTTCAATATGTTAGCGCAGATTTTAAGTGCCCGTCCTACTGGGGGATTAAAGCTGACTGATGATGAGCTTCTTGATTCAGCTATTGACCCTGAAATGCTCGAATCTGGCGAAAGCTTGGCACAAGTGAATCCAGTGAAACAAACTGAATCAGTAACAAATACCAAACGCGCCGAAATGTGGTCTGGTAATGGTTCGATAAGCTGGCAGATTTATTAAAGGATTGACATTTAAAACTGCCGGAACCTATAACACCACTAATAACCGTACAAATATTTTCTACAAAGATGGTTCCAAGGAGGCTTATCGTAACGGTCAGAAGCCTTATGGACGTACACAAATGGGACGCGACGTACGTTGGACGAACTTCAATAATCTGACTTGGAAACAGAAGGTTAAGAAACACAACTACGATGTTATGTTAGGGCATGAAGTTTCTTTCAGAAGCACTGAATATTTACTAGGCGAAGCAATGGATTTCCCCATTCGATAACTTAGGAAATGATTACCTTGGTCTGGGTGCAACACCTAGTAAAGTAGAAAGCAGCTATAGCGAAAAAAATGTTGCTATCATTCTTTGCACGTGGGAAATTATAACTACGATAACCGTTATTTACTGACGGCAACAGTTCGTGCTGATGGCTCTACTGTTTTCTCTAAGAAAAACAAATGGGGATTCTTCCCTTCATTTTCTGCCGCATGGCGTGTTTCCGAGGAAGCATTCATGAAAGATGTTGATTGGGTATCTAACTTCAAAGTTCGCTTGGGTTGGGGTATTGTAGGCAATGACCGTATCTCCAACTACCTTTCTATGGATCTTTACGAAGCTAGTAAATATGGCGTAGGCAACAATACGGTAACTGTATTGACTCCTAAACAACTGAAAAACGCTAATTTGAAGTGGGAAGGTTCAAGCACTATCAACTTGGGTGTTGACTTAGGTTTTCTTGACAACAGATTAAATGTTACTGCCGACTTCTTTGTCAAAAACACTAAAGACTTATTATTAGCACAGTCACTTGCCCATGTTACCGGATTTGATTCACAGATGCAAAACATCGGTAAGATTCAGAACAAGGGTATTGAACTAAGCTTAAATTCGACTAATATTCAGACACGTGATTTCAGTTGGCAAACCAACTTCAATATTTCATTTATCAAAAACACATTAAAAGGATTAGCTTCAGGCGTTGAATCGATGTACGCCCGCTCCGGATTCGACAGCAACTTTACTGCTTATGATTATATTGCTACTGTAGGCCAATCACTCGGCTTGATTTATGGATATGAATTCGACGGAGTTTATCAAAGTTCTGACTTCTATACTACGCCAGACAATCAACTGATATTGAAAGAAGGTGTTACAAACAATGCACGATATGGCACTGTGAAACCTGGAGTAGTTAAATATAAAGACCAAGATGGCGACGGCATAATCACGACCAATGACCGCACGGTAATTGGTAACGCTATGCCCAAATGGTTTGGTGGTATTACAAATACATTTGACTATAAAGGTATCGACTTCAGCTTCATGCTTCAGTTCAACTATGGCAATGACATATATAATGCAACTCGTCTATATTCTACACAATCCAGAAACGGACGTAGAAATATGCTGGCTGAAGTAGCTGACCGTTGGAGCCCGACAAATACTTCCAACCTGGTTCCTTCACAGGATGGATATATTGTAAATGATGTATATTCCGCTTTATAGAAGACGGATCATTCTTACGTCTGAAGAATGTAACTTTAGGATACACTTTGCCGCACAAATGGACTCGTAAATTTCATGTATCCAGACTCCGTTTGTATGCAACCGGTCAGAATCTGTTCTGCGTAAGCGGATATAGCGGCTATGACCCGGAAGTAAACAGCGCAAGCAATACCCCGATGACGCCGGGACTGGACTGGGGTGCTTATCCAAAAAGTAGAGTATTTACATTTGGTATCGATCTTCAATTCTAATTCATAAAACATATCACATGAAAAAAATAATATACTATATAGCAATGTCGGTAATGTGTTTGCTTCCTTTTTCTTGTTCACTTGAGGAAGAAACCAGAACTGAAGTAGAAAAGAAAAAACTACATGAACAATGCGGAGGAAGCAAAAGACGTATTGCTTGGAGTTTATCGTACAAACACTTTAGATGCCATGTATGGATATTACTTATCCATACTCTTTAACCTGGGAACGGATATTTCACAAGTGGAAGGTAGCGGTAATGAAAATTTCCGTATCATTCCGACAAACTCATTCCCAACCACTCAGTCTGAAGTACAGCAAACATGGGCAGCACTTTATACCGGTATTTACAGAGCAAATGATTTTCTGGAACGTATCTCAAATAAAATAGGATCATATACTACAACTGACAAAAAACTCGCCACCTTATACATTGCGGAAGCGAGAGCTTTAAGAGGTATGTTCTACTTTGAATTAGTACGCCGATTTGGAAATGTTGTCTTAATGACAAGTACTCAGATGTCAAATCAGAATCCGGCTACATATGTACAATCAGCTCCAGAAAAGGTATACGAATACATAGAAGACGACTTGTTGTACGCTTGTGACATTTTACCATACGCGACAGATGACCAATATCGCGAAAGCAACGACTATCGTTTCTCAAAAGGAGCAGCATTAGGCTTATTGACCAAAGTTTATGCTACCTGGGCTGGCTATCCGGTAAAGGATGAATCCAAATGGGAAGCTGCTGCAAAAACCGCACGCATTTTGGTAGAATCCGGCAAACATGGACTGTTGAAAGATTACGAACAACTATGGAAGAATACCTGTAATGGCACTTGGGACCCGACTGAAAGTTTGATTGAAATATCATTTTACTCACCGACAGTATCAGGCAACAGTGATCCGGTAGGACGTATCGGTAAGTGGAACGGAGTTAAAACAACCGCTATTACAGGTGTACGCGGAAGTTGTGCAGCTAACGTAAAAAGTAGTTCATACATTTGTGCTTGACTGGAGAGAAGATGTATCGGATATCCGTCGTGATTTATCTATAGCCAACTACCAATATACTGACACAAAAAAATCTCTTTGGGTAGCCGGTGCCAAGTGATACAGATGAAAGTGCAGCAGAGAAAGATGCTGATCCTACTAAAGCTCAGAAAAATAAGCAAAACTATACTCCTGCAAAATGGGATATTCAGAAGTATGTAACAACAAATAGTTTCATCAACAATGATAAATCTAATGTGAACTGGTATTTCTTACGCTATGCAGACGTATTATTGCTTTATGCAGAAGCATTAAACGAATGGAAACATGGTCCCGATGCTGAGGCATATAATGCAATCAATGCCGTACGTCGCCGCGGTTATGGCAATCCAAGTAACACAAGCGCATGCGATCTGCCACAAGGACTCGATGAAACAAGTTTTCGTGAAGCAGTCCGCAAAGAACGCAGTTATGAATTATCATTTGAAGGACACCGTCGTCAAGACCTAATCCGTTGGGGTATTTATTATAAAACAGTGCAAGCGACCGCTAAAGAATTAGGTTATTGGTGGGAAGGTACAGGATCACCAAATTATTCAGTAGCCACTTATACAGACAGAAGAAGGCAAACATGAGCTGTTCCCTATTCCACAACGAGACATGGACTTGTGCATCCAATTTAATCAAAATCCCAAATGGTAACTGAATAAAACTCTCTCCAATATGCCCGTGACACGGCATATTGGAGAATATTAAAATCATTTTCGACAAATTCAAAACTAGAAAAGCAGGTATTGAATGCCTTTTAAACAATCCTATCACATAATTTAAACCCATTCATCTACTTTTTGCATCAGTTACAAAACTTCTAAAAACAATCACTTAAAATGAATAACATGAAAAAGAAACTTGTTCTCTTTGCTTCGGTTGCCATTGCACTTGCATCGTGCCAGACAACTCCAAAGGAAGACTACAGTTGGATTAAGAAAGGGCTGGATGTAGCTTCTGCCCAGTTACAACTTACAGCAGAAGAAATTGACGGAACCGGTAAGCTTCCACGTTCAATCCGCACTGGATATGACATGGATTTCCTCTGCCGCCAATTAGAAAGAGATCCTTCCACTTTTCAGGATTCACTTCGTCCGCAACCTACTGCCGAACAAATGGGCAAACGTCGTTTATGTGTAGTATACGACTGGACAAGCGGTTTCTTCCCCGGATCACTGTGGTACGCATACGAACTGACCGGAAATGATACACTGAAAGCGGATGCCATTCAATATACAAACCTGCTGAATCCGGTACGCTATTATAAAGGTACACATGATTTGGGATTTATGATCAACTGCAGCTACGGAAACGCTGAGCGTCTGGCTCCTAACGATACCATCAAAGCTGTCATGAAAGAAACTGCCGATAACCTGAGCGGACGTTTCAACGATTCAATCGGAGCCATCCGTTCATGGGACTTTGGCAGCTGGAACTTCCCGGTAATCATCGATAACATGATGAATCTGGACCTTCTGTTCACTGTAAGCAAATGGACAGGCGACAACAAATACAAGGATGTCGCTATCAAGCATGCCATCACTACGATGAAAAAAATCATTTCCGTCCTAGACTATACTTGCTGGCATGTAGTAAGCTATAACAACGACGGCACAGTAGAACGCAAACAGACTCACCAGGGTAAAAACGACGATTCTTCATGGTCGCGCGGACAGGCTTGGGCTGTATACGGATACACTTCCTGCTACCGCGAAACAAATGACACTACCTTCCTGAACTTTGCCGTAAACATAGCCGACATGATCATGGAGCGCGTGAAAACAGACGATGCAATTCCTTACTGGGACTACGATGCTCCTGTCACCGAAGAGACTCCACGCGATGCTTCGGCTGCTGCTGTAACAGCCGCAGGATTCATTGAACTTAGCACAATGGTACCCGACGGAAAGAAATACCTGGATTATGCAGAAAAAAAATTCTGAAAAGCCTTTCAAGCGACGCATACCTTGCCAAAGTCGGCGAAAACCAGGGATTCATCTTAATGCACTCTGTCGGATCATTGCCTAACGGTTCTGAAATCGATACTCCGCTGAATTATGCTGACTAACTACTATTTGGAAGCATTGAAGAGATTCATGGACTTGAAGAAGTTGAGATTGGAGAATGGAGAGGTGAAAATTATTGAGTAACATAGCTGAGAAAATTCAAATCTAAATTGTAATTTGCAGAATAATAAATGATATCATGAATAAAACTCTGAAATATATCGTCCTGCTGACATTTGCTTGTTTCGTAGGCAAAGGTTATGCCCAAGAGTTGAAAAGCGAGGTATTCTCGCTTCTCAACCTGGACTACCCCGGATTGGAGAAAGTAAAAGCCTTACATCAGGAAGGCAAAGATGAGGATGCCGCAAAAGCACTGCTCGACTACTACCGTGCACGTACGAATGTGAAGACTCCGGATATTAATCTGAAAAAGATCACTATCGGCAAAGAAGAACAGCAATGGGCGGACGACGGATTGAAACATACATTCTTTGTTCACAAAGGTTACCAGCCATCTTACAACTACGGAGAAGATATCAACTGGCAATACTGGCCGGTGAAAAGACAATGAACTCCGCTGGCAGTTGCACCGTCATAAATGGTTTACTCCGATGGGTAAAGCATACCGTGTATCGGGTGACGAGAAATATGCCAAAGAATGGGCATACCAATACATCGACTGGATCAAAAAAGAATCCGTTGGTGAAGATGGACAAGAAAGAATACGAATTGGTAAGTGACGGTAAGATTAAAGGCGAAGTGGAAAATGTACGTTTCGCATGGCGTCCGCTGGAAGTAAGTAATCGTCTGCAGGATCAGACTACACAGTTCCAGTTGTTCCTCCCCTCTCCTTCTTTCACTCCGGATTTCCTGACTGAATTTCTGGTGAACTATCATAAACATGCCGTACATATTCTGGCTAATTACTCTGATCAGGGTAATCACTTGTTGTTCGAAGCTCAGCGTATGATTTATGCAGGTGCATTCTTCCCGGAATTTAAAGAAGCTCCGGCCTGGAGAAAAAGTGGTATTGACATTCTGAACCGTGAAATAAACGTACAGGGTTTACAACGATGGCGGTCAGTTTGAACTTGACCCGCATTACCACCTTGCTGCTATCAATATCTTCTGCAAGGCACTGGGTATTGCAGATGTTAACGGATTCCGTAATGAATTTCCACAGGAATATCTGGATACCATCGAAAAGATGATCATGTTCTATGCTAATATTTCTTTCCCGGATTACACAAATCCATGTTTCAGTGATGCTAAAATCACGGAAAAAAAAGAAATGCTGAAGAACTATCGTGAATGGAGCAAACTGTTCCCAAAAAACGAAACTATCAAGTATTTGGCAACAGACGGCAAAGAGGGTGCATTACCTGATTATATGTCGAAAGGTTTCCTGAAGTCAGGTTTCTTTGTATTCCGCAATTCCTGGGGAATGGATGCTACACAAATGGTAGTAAAAGCCGGTCCGAAAGGTTTCTGGCATTGTCAGCCGGATAACGGTACTTTCGAAATGTGGTTTAACGGCAAGAACCTGTTCCCCGACTCCGGTTCGGTATGTATATGCAGGTGAAGGCGAAGTGATGGAACAACGCAACTGGCACCGTCAGACTTCCGTACACAACACCGTGACTCTGGACAATAAAAATCTGGAAACAACCGAATCTGTTACTAAACTGTGGCAGCCGGAAGGCAATATCCAGACATTGGTTACAGAAAACCCAAGCTACAAGAACTTCAAGCACCGCCGTTCGGTCTTCTTCGTAGACAATACCTACTTTGTCATTGTAGATGAAGTATCAGGCAGCGCCAAAGGTTCTGTCAACCTGCACTATCAGATGCCGAAAGGTGAGATAGCCAACAGCCGCGAAGACATGACATTCCTGACTCAATTCGAGGATGGAAGCAACATGAAACTTCAATGCTTCGGCCCTGAAGGCATGAGCATGAAAAAAGAGCCGGGATGGTGTTCTACTGCATATCGCAAGCGCTACAAACGTATGAATGTTTCATTCAACGTAAAGAAAGACAATGAGAATGCGGTACGTTACATCACAGTTATTTACCCAGTCAAGAAGAGCGCAGATGCCCCTAAATTTGACGCTAAGTTCAAGAACAAAACGTTCGATGAAAACGGACTGGAAATAGAAGTGAAAGTAAACGGCAAGAAACAGTCATTAAAATATAAATTATAATCCAGTGACCAGCGAGGCACTGAGGCCAGATTTCCATGCGGATATATGCCCGCTACGGAAAAGGCCTCGGCTCCTCACTGGTCATTTTTTTATCATCAGATGTTATTTCTATCATGAAAAGCAATCCCTCTACCTTACTGCTTCCATTGGCTGCACTAAGCCTCGCTTCCTGTGCCAACCAGAAAAAAGAAGAAACCAAACGTCCGAACATCATCTTCATGATGACCGACGACCATACCACCCAAGCTATGTCCTGCTATGGTGGCAACCTCATCCAGACTCCCAATATGGATCGTATAGCCAATGAGGGTATCCGTTTTGACAATTGTTATGCAGTCAACGCTCTCTCCGGTCCTTCACGTGCTTGTATCCTGACCGGTAAGTTCAGTCACGAGAACGGCTTTACCGATAATGCCAGCACTTTCAACGGTGACCAGCAGACATTTCCAAAACTACTTCAACAAGCCGGTTATCAGACTGCCATGATCGGTAAATGGCATCTTATCAGCGAACCGCAGGGATTTGACCACTGGAGCATACTCAGCGGCCAGCATGAGCAGGGCGACTACTACGACCCTGACTTCTGGGAAGACGGAAAGCACATCGTAGAAAAAGGATATGCAACGGATATTATCACCGACAAGGCAATCGATTTCCTCGAAAACCGCGACAAAAACAAACCTTTCTGCATGATGTATCATCAGAAAGCTCCCCACCGTAACTGGATGCCCGCCCCCCGCCATCTGGGTATATTCAACAATACTATTTTTCCCCGAACCCGCAAACCTGTTCGATGACTACGAAGGACGCGGGAAAGCGGCACGGGAACAAGATATGTCGATCGAGCATACGCTGACGAATGACTGGGACTTAAAACTGCTCACTCGCGAAGAAATGCTGAAAGATACGACAAACCGCCTGTATAGCGTTTATAAGCGCATGCCTGTAGAAGTACAGGACAAATGGGATTCCGCCTATGCACAGCGCATTGCCGAATACCGCAAAGGCGACCTGAAAGGCAAGGCATTAATCAGCTGGAAATACCAGCAATATATGCGCGATTATCTGGCTACCGTTCTGGCTGTAGACGAGAATATCGGTCGTCTGCTGAATTATCTCGAAAAGATCGGCGAACTGGACAATACCATTATTGTCTATACTTCCGACCAAGGATTCTTTCTGGGTGAACACGGCTGGTTTGACAAACGATTCATGTACGAAGAATGTCAGCGTATGCCGCTTATCATCCGTTATCCGAAGGCCATTAAAGCCGGAAGCACCAGCAACGCCATTAGCATGAACGTAGACTTCGCCCCCACTTTCCTTGACTTTGCCGGTGTAGAAGTGCCATCTGATATTCAGGGAGCATCACTGAAACCAGTATTGGAAAACGAAGGCAAGACTCCTGCCGACTGGCGTAAAGCAGCCTACTATCATTATTATGAATATCCGGCAGAACACTCCGTAAAACGTCATTACGGCATTCGCACGCAGGACTTCAAACTGATTCATTTCTACAACGACATTGACGAATGGGAAATGTATGACATGAAAGCCGATCCGAGAGAAATGAACAATATCTTCGGAAAAGCGGAATATGCTAAGAAACAAAAAGAGTTGATGCAACTACTTGAAGAAACTCAGAAACAATATAAAGACAATGATCCCGATGAAAAAGAGACAGTGCTTTTCAAAGGAGACAGAAGACTGATGGAAAATCGATAAATAACCCAAAACAATAATATCATGGACAGAAGAAATTTTATAAAGAATACTGGCTGGTCTTTTTTAGGACTAGCAGCATCCGGCAGCCTGCTCGGCTCTTGTGCGGCAGGAAGTAAAGAAGCCAAAAAGAAAAAATGCCATCGGCAAGTGACCTCAAAATGTACTGGGGAGACCTGCACAACCATTGTAACATCACATACGGACACGGCGATATGCGCGATGCTTTTGAAGCAGCGAAAGGACAGTTGGATTTTGTAAGTGTAACACCCCACGCCATGTGGCCGGATATTCCCGGAGCAGACGACCCACGTCTGAAATGGGTAATCGATTATCATACAGGTGCTTTCAAACGTTTGCGTGAAGGTGGTTACGAGAAATATGTAGCCATGACAAACGAATATAATAAAGAAGGAGAATTCCTCACTTTCGTTGGATATGAAGCACACAGCATGGAACATGGCGACCATGTTGCCTTGAACTATGATCTCGATGCACCGCTTGTAGAATGCACTTCCATCGAAGACTGGAAACAAAAAGGCCAAAGGACACAAAGTATTCATCACTCCGCACCATATGGGCTATCAGGGTGGTTATCGCGGCTATAACTGGAACTGCTTTTACCGAAGGAGACCAGACCCCGTTCGTAGAAATGTATTCTCGTCACGGTCTGGCCGAAAGCGATCAGGGCGACTATCCATACTTGCACGATATGGGTCCCCGCCAATGGGAAGGAACCATTCAATATGGTCTGGAACTGGGAAATAAATTCGGTATTATGGCTTCTACCGACCAACATTCGGGTTATCCGGGTAGTTATGGCGACGGCCGTATCGGTGTACTGGCTCCGTCATTGACCCGCGACGCTATATGGGAAGCACTTCGCACGCGCCACGTATGCGCCGCAACCGGCGATAAAATTTTGATTGACTTCCGCCTCAACGATGCTTTCATGGGTGACGTAGTGCGTGGCAACAGCCGCCGCATTTATCTGAATGTTACCGGAGAAAGTTGCATCGACTATGTGGATATCGTCAAGAACGGTCAGATTCTGGCCCGCATGAATGGTCCGTTGACTCCGGTTGCCCCCGAAGGTGATACTGTCCGCTGCAAAGTGAAAGTAGATTTCGGGATGGAACCGTGAAGAGCAGTATGTACACTGGCAAGGTAAATTGTCTGTAGACAAAGGACGCATTCTGAGCGTCACTCCATGTTTCCGCGGTGCAGCCTTCACTTCTCCGCAAGAAGGGGAAACAGAATTCCATACTCACGTAAACCGCATTGTATCCGCAGACGAAAAAGAAACCGAACTGGATATGTACAGCAGCAAGAATCCGAATACGACTACCGCTGCCATGCAAGCTGTCATCCTCGAAGTAGAGATGCCGAAAGACGGAAAAGTGATTGCTGATTTCAACGGCAAGAAGTTTGAACACACATTGGGCGAATTGCTCGAAGGCTCACGTTCGCACTTCATGATCGGCTGGCTGAGCGAAGCGATTCTCTTCAATCGTGCTATGCCCGAAAGCTGTTTCACTGTGGAACACTATATGGAAGATAAAGAGCCTCAGCGTGATACAGATTACTACTACGTGCGTGTTCGCCAGCGTGACGGGCAATGGGCATGGAGTTCAGACCTATCTGGGCAGAAAGAGTATAAACTGGTATATGAAAGAAAACAGTTGCTTTGCTTGTGCCAAGCCGTTGGCACAGTTGTGTCAAGCTGTTGGCACTGCTATGCCAAGCCTTTGGCACAAGCGTGCCAATACGGTGGCACAAGTATGGCACAGTATAAACGAATTTAAAACATACCTAGTTATATGGAAAAAGAATACGCTATAGGAATTGATCTTGGCGGGACTTCTGTGAAATACGCTCTTATTGATAATAATGGCGTATTTCACTTTCAAGGGAAGCTACCGTCGAATGCCGACGTATCAGCCGAAGCTGTCATCGGGCAATTAGTCAAGGCAGTCAATGAAGTGAAAACCTTTGCCGAAGCAAAGGAATATACGATAGCCGGTATCGGGATAGGGACGCCGGGAATTGTCGATTGTACGAATCGTATCGTATTGGGAGGTGCGGAGAATATTCAAGGCTGGGAAAATCTGAAACTGGCAGACCGGATGGAAAAAAAGAGACCGGACTTCCTACCCAACTGGGAAATGACGCTAATCTGATGGGACTCGGCGAAACGATGTACGGAGCCGGAAACGGAGCCACTCATGTGGTCTTCCTGACTGTAGGAACCGGTATCGGTGGCGCAGTCATAATTGACGGCAAACTGTTTAACGGATACGCCAATAGAGGTACTGAATTGGGACATGTCCCCTTGATAGCTAATGGTGAACCTTGCGCCTGCGGTTCAATAGGATGCCTTGAACATTATGCTTCCACTGCCGCACTGGTCCGTCGTTTCAGCAAACGGATAGCCGAAGCCGGCATCTCTTATCCGAATGAAGAAATAAACGGAGAATTGACCGTCCGTCTCTATAAACAAGGAGATAAGATTGCGGCTGAGTCGCTGAACGAACATTGTGATTTCCTCGGTCACGGCATTGCCGGATTTATTAATATCTTCAGCCCTCAAAGAGTCGTTATCGGCGGAGGACTGTCCGAAGCCGGAGACTTTTATATTCAGAAAGTAAGTGAGAAAGCCCTTCGCTATGCCATCCCCGACTGTGCCGTGAACACGGAAATCATGGCAGCCTCTTTAGGCAACAAAGCCGGAAGTATCGGTGCCGCCTCCCTCTTTTTAAATAGAAAACCGAATTAAATGAAGAGCAGAAAACCTTCTCAACTTATTTAAGATTATGAAGAAAAAAATCTAGGAATGCTGGCGCTAATTATGGCGTTCTGGTTCACTATCTCGTTTATTACCAATATTCTGGGACCGCTTATTCCGGACATTATCCACAATTTCAATCTGAGCGATCTTGCGATGGCGGGGTTTATCCCGACTTCTTTCTTCCTGGCTTACGCCATTATGTCTATCCCTGCCGGACTACTGATCGACCGTTTCGGTGAAAAGCCTGTCTTGTTCTGTGGATTCCTGATGCCGTTTATCGGAACCATCCTGTTCGCCTGTATGCATACTTATCCGATGTTGCTAGCTTCATCTTTCATCATCCCGGTCTGGGAATGGCAATGCTGCAAACCGTGCTGAATCCGCTCCAACGTACTGTAGGAGGAGAAGAAAACTATGCTTTCATCGCTGAACTGGCACAATTTATGTTCGGTATCGCCTCCTTCCCTAAGCCCGCTGGCATATACTTATCTGATTCGGGAACTTGATCCTGCCACTTATACAGCAGGAAAAAGCCTTATCCTTGACTTGCTGGCGGATATGACGCCACAAGATATGCCTTGGGTATCTCTCTACTGGGTATTTACCTTATTGTTGCTGGTGATGCTGATTGCCGTCGGTGTTTCGCATTTCCCGAAGATTGAACTGAAAGAAGATGAGAAAAGCGGATCGAAAGATTCCTACCTCGCCCTGTTCAAGCAGAAATATGTATGGTTGTTCTTTCTGGGAATCTTCTGCTATGTCAGTACGGAACAAGGAACCTCTATCTTCATGAGTACCTTCCTCGAACAATATCACGGTGTAAACCCGCAGACGGAAGGTGCGCAGGCAGTCAGCTACTTCTGGGGACTGATGACGGCAGGCTGTCTGGTCGGAATGATTCTTCTGAAACTGATTGACAGCAAACGCCTGCTACAGGTTTCGGGGGTATTGACGATAGTGCTGTTACTAGCCGCTTTATTCGGAAGCAAGGATGTTTCGCTAATCGCCTTTCCTGCTATCGGATTCAGCATCTCCATGATGTATTCCATCGTATTCTCATTGGCGCTGAACTCGGCTTCACAGCATCACGGCTCATTTGCCGGAATTTTATGTTCGGCTATCGTGGGTGGAGCAGGCGGGCCGATGATTGTGAGTACATTGGCAGATGCTACGTCCTTGCGTACAGGTATGCTGTCTATCCTGCTCTTTGTGGGATATATCACCTTCATCGGTTTCTGGGCACATCCGCTGATCAACAACAAGACAATCAGTCTGAAAGAACTCTTAAAAAAAAATAAGATGATGAAACAACGATATTATATTTTCCTGTTATTTGTAGCTCTATGCTTTCCTATAGTGGATATGCGCAGAAAAGCATCCTGCGTCTGACTCAACAGACCTTGATGCATGAAGTCCGCGAAACACCTTCTCCACTGGACGGTCAGCACATAGCAGTCAATCCGCCGCGTTTCATGTGGCCGGATAAGTTCCCCCACCTCGGACCTGTGCTTGACGGAGTGGAAGAAGAAGATCACAAACCGGAAGTGACATACCGCATCCGTATCGCACGTGATCCTGAGTTTAAATCGGAAGTAATGACCGCCGAAAGAAACTGGGCTTTCTTCAATCCTTTCAAACTGTTCGAAAAAGGGAAATGGTATTGGCAGCACGCCTACCTTGATAAGGACGGCAAAGAAGAATGGTCGCCCGTCTATCATTTCTATGTGGACGAGCAGACACGTACGTTCAATCCTCCCTCCTTGCAAGAAGTGCTGGCGAAGTTCTCTCAAAGCCATCCCCGTATCCTGCTCGATGCCAAAGACTGGGATCAGATCATCGAGCGGAACAAGAATAATCCGGAAGCGCAGCTCTATATTCAGAAAGCAAGGAAATGCCTCAATCATCCATTGAAACATCTGGAGGAGGAAATCGATACCACCCAAGTAGTCAAATTGACAAACATCGTACAATATCGCTCGGCATTGATTCGGGAAAGCCGCAAGATAGTAGACCGCGAAGAAGCGAACATAGAAGCTATGGTACGCGCTTATCTGCTGACGAAAGACGAAGTGTACTACAAAGAAGGTATCAAACGTCTTTCCGAAATTCTTTCGTGGAAAGACAGTAAGTACTTCGCAGGAGATTTCAACCGCTCCACGATTCTGTCCATGAGTACTTCCGCTTATGATGCATGGTACAATCTGTTAACGCCTGCCGAAAAACAGTTGCTTCTCGAAACGATCAGCGAAAACGCCCATAAGTTTTATCATGAATATGTGAATCATCTGGAAAACCGTATTGCCGACAATCATGTATGGCAGATGACTTTCCGTATTCTGAATATGGCAGCTTTTGCTACATACGGTGAATTGCCGATGGCTTCCACTTGGGTAGATTATTGCTATAACGAATGGATATCCCGTCTGCCGGGCCTCAACGCGGATGGAGGATGGCATAATGGCGATTCTTATTTCCAGGTCAATCTCCGCACATTGATTGAAGTTCCCGCTTTCTACTCCCGTATCAGCGGATTCGATTTCTTTGCCGATCCCTGGTATAACAACAATGCGCTCTATGTAATCTATCATCAGCCTCCGTTCTCCAAATCTGCGGGACACGGTAACTCCCATGAAACGAAAATGAAACCGAACGGGACACGGGTCGGCTATGCGGATGCTTTAGCACGTGAATGCAATAATCCGTGGGCAGCCGCCTACGCACGTACCATTCTGGAGAAAAAGAACCGGATATCATGAAAAAAAGTCTTTTCTTGGAAAAGCAGGTGATCTGACCTGGTATCGCTGCATTACTGACAAGGCACTCCCGAAAGAAGAACACTCATTGGCAGAGTTGCCGATGACGAAAGTATTTAATGAAACGGGAATTGCTACGATGCATACTTCGTTGGGGGATATAGAAAAGAACGCAATGTTGTCATTCCGTTCCAGTCCATACGGTTCAACTTCGCACGCATTGGCCAATCAGAATGCATTTAATACCTTCTATGGCGGCAAGGCAATCTTCTATAGCAGCGGACATCGTACCGGTTTTACCGATGACCATTGTATGTATTCCTATCGAAACACCCGTGCACACAACAGTATTCTGATCAATGGAATGACTCAGACTATCGGGACGGAAGGTTACGGATGGATTCCCCGTTGGTATGAAGGAGAAAAGATTTCGTATATGGTGGGAGACGCTTCCAATGCTTACGGAAAGATCACAGCTCCTATCTGGTTGAAACGTGGTGAACTTTCCGGCACGCAGTACACTCCCGAAAAGGGATGGGATGAGAACAAACTGAAGATGTTCCGTCGGCACATCATTCAATTAGGCAATACGGGAGTGTATGTGATTTATGATGAACTGGAAGGAAAAGAAGCGGTCACATGGAGCTATCTGCTGCATACGGTAGAACTTCCGATGGAAATGCAGGAACTTCCTTATGAAGTGAAAGTTACGGGAAAGAATAAGGATGGAGGCATCTCTGTTGCCCATCTTTTCAGTTCGGCAAAAACGGAACAGGCAATGGTAGATACCTTCTTCTGCGCTCCGACCAACTGGAAAAATGTAACCAATGCCCAGGGAAAAGCTGTGAAGTATCCCAATCACTGGCATTTTTCGTCTACTACCATTCCATGTAAAACTGCCCGTTTCCTCACCGTTATGAATACACACGGAAATGATCGTGCGGATATGAAAGTGGTTCGCCAAGGCAATACGGTACAAGTAGGCGACTGGATTATTACCTGCAATCTGACGGAGAAAGGGAAAGCGGCAATCAGCGTCACCCATCAAGCGGAAAAGGTTTCTTTGAAATACGATGCCGGCAAGAAGGAAGGTGCGACTATCATCACAGATCAGGTACAAGGGAAACAGGTTAATAAAGTCCTGACAGACTATTTACCGGATTTTGAGATTTAATCTCTCCATTCTGGCACACAATATGGAGCTATTCAATGGTTATTATAAACTTACGAATAGCTCCTTTCTTTTATTGTCTTTTATTGAAGGTGACAATGCTTATTATGCCACATTTCAAGCATTAATAATGTCCATGACAGGTATTAATATCTGACTTTTCAGGTATTAACAGTTGACATCTCAGATATTAACATCTGACAACTCAACCATTAATACCTGAGATGTGGGATATAAAAAGACAGTAGATCACTGTACCTTTATCATAATGAGCATTGAGTTTACTACTAAAAAATTGTATCTTTGCCTATGTTGGTACTCTACGCAAACATTGAAACCTGCATAAATGTTATATCAACAGATAAAATTTAAATAGAATAAAAGATGAAATACATTGGAGCACATGTAAGCGCATCCGGCGGCGTAGAATTCGCCCCCTGTCAATGCGCATGAGATTGGAGCAAATGCCTTTGCCCTGTTTACTAAAAATCAACGTCAATGGGTGAGTAAACCATTGACAGAAGAAAACATCCGTCTTTTCAAAGAAAATTGCACTAAGTACAATTTCCAAACAGACTATATTTTACCGCATGACAGTTACCTTATTAATTTGGGACACCCCGAAGAAGAAGGATTGGAGAAAAGTCGAGCTGCCTTTTTAGATGAGATGCAACGCTGCGAACAATTAGGACTGAAACTTCTACAATTTCCATCCCGGCAGCCATCTGAATAAAATCTCCGTAGAGGATTGTCTCGCACTCATTGCAGAAAGTATCAACCTGACTTTGGAGAAGACTAAAGGAGTAACGGCCGTTATTGAAAATACTGCGGGACAAGGCAGTAATTTAGGAAGTGAATTCTGGCAATTAAGATATATCATCGACCGGGTGAATGATAAAAGCCGTGTAGGTATTTGCCTGGATACTTGCCATACATATACAGCGGGATATGACATAGTGAATGATTACGATAAAGTCTTTGACGAATTTGAAAAAGAAGTAGGTTTCGAGTATCTGCGTGGTATGCACCTGAATGATTCTAAAAAAGAATTAGGCAGTCATGTTGACCGTCACGATAACATAGGCCAGGGACTGATCGGGAGTGCATTCTTTGAAAGATTAATGAAAGATTCAAGATTCGATAATATGCCACTTATTCTTGAAACACCCGATGAAAGCAAGTGGGCAGAAGAAATTGCATGGTTGAGAAGCGTTGAATAAACGCTTCACTTCTTTTTTAATAAATATTCGCCATACTGACTAACGGCTCATAGAGTTTCTCGATATCCTGCGAGTCCATTTCTATCTGCACCTGATCCCCCGGCATCAGTTTCTGCCCTTTGGGAGGCCAGTTTTTCCGGTCACGATGAACATTAATAATAATACAACGTTCCGGCAGGCGAAGTTCATCCACGATTTTACCATCCAGGTAAGAACCGCTCATGACCTCTACCGATAAAGTGTAGCGGGCCTCTTCTTTAAACGCAGGAGAAATAATCATATCATCATATAAAATCACATTGAAAGGTTTTATCTGAAGCATTTCCGTGAAATAGTAAGTCAGTCCTCCCACTACAATAGAAGGATAAAAGACTTCCAGATGTCCCGTAATCTCAGTAATCAGCACAATAGCGGTGAGAGGTGTACGTATGACCGCAACCAGAAAAGCAGACATACAGATCAACATGATATAACTGATATTTTCATAAGCAATCACTCCTTGCTGAACCAGAATCAATGCAACTATTTGCCCTAAAAGCCCTCCTGTCACTAATGTAGGAATGAAACTTCCTCCCGGCAGTCCTGACGAAAAAGAAAAGGTACTGAATACAAAATGCAACAACATCATACCGACAATCCAAAGAATATGGGTATCGGGATGCATGGCCTGTGCCAACAGAAACTGTTCCCCACCTCCTGTCAGATTGACTTCTGCCATAGAGATGAGATAAGCAATAAAGAGCAGATATAGCATTTTTACGTATTCCGGATGCTTGATGGCCGGATAGATACGTTTGACCTGAAGCGTAGTGACAGAAAAGAACTTTCCGAAAACAGAAACCACAGCCGCCAAAAGAAGAAACAACTTTACCTGTGACCAGAAAGTCATTCCCGGTACAATCGCATCAATCTGAAAATACGGATTGATAGGAAAAAGCCAACTGGCGACTCCTCCGGCAACGACTCCTGCCAGCAAGGTAGTAATCGCCGTCTTTGGCGCATCAAACCGTTCAATAGATTCTATAACCAGCAATGAGGAAGCCAACGGAGCAGCAAAAAGCAGCCGCCAACCCGGCACCGGCACCCGCCGCCAACAATTGTTTCCGCTCGCCGGCAAGCACTCTCCCCCATTTAGAAACCAGACATCCTACATACGAACCGATCTGCACCGAAGGTCCTTCACGTCCCAAAGACAAACCGGTGCTTAGCGCAAGTATTCCTCCCACAAATTTGGCAATCACCTCAATGAAAGGATGTTTATACGCAACTCTTCCATTGATAACTCCACGTGTTTGTGGAATACCTCCTCCTGTGATCAACGGCATCTTTTTCACCAGCCAGGAGACAAATATAAGAATCCCCCACATTAACAGAAAAAGAGGAAGGTACCAATACCATTTAGGATGAGAATCAAAGAAGTCATGGCGAAGATTGAAGAAGAACTGAAGCAGGTAATGATAAGGCACCGCAATAAGCCCCGTCAGTAACCCGACGAAGATACTGACAAAGTAAAGCCGCGCATCAATCAATTTGAGTTTGAAGATACGCCAACGTCCTCTGTCCTTTAATTTTTTAATCAGTCGAAACTCCATTCAGCAAGGTTTTCATTGTTTTCGCATGGATACAACAATTAATACCCCGCAGAGGTTTCAGACTGATAAATATTTAATCAGCTTTATCCTTCCAGCAGATTCAGACGCAGAATACCATGTATCATGAGTCAGCATCAACTACACGTCCGGCAAAGCTCTCTTTGCCGGACTGTGCATAGGCTGCCAAAACTTATCAGTAACAAGACACAATGAATAATCAACGATACTGAAAAGAATAGATATATCTGCCTATGCCCAATTTGTGTTGACTTTAGTAAAATAAAACACTATAATAAATAATACCTAATCCATTATCTACTTTTGAGTTTGATGAGGGGTATGCTGTCTTTGTCTCTGGCGGTCTTGTCCGGGTTTGTGACCTTGTCCCGGTTTCTGTCCTTTTCTACGGTCAAACTCTTTTCTGAATTTATTCATATTGCTCTTTTCCTGCTGATAAATCTTCATGATCTGCTTTTGAGACAGAATCTTGCTGAACTCATTATAATACTTCTCACGGATGTCCAGCATCTTACGACTCTGCGCAAACTGATCTTTCAACATTTTAGCGATTTCCGCAATCTGTCATAACCGGTTTTGGAGTTTCTTTGGCAGTATTGGCTTCCGTACCTTGAGCTGCATCTTTTCTCGCTCTGGGTTTGAAGTTCATCATACGACACTCACGCAATTCTTTCAGATACTTCTCGTATATCGGAGTAAACTTAGCTGCCGTTGCATCATCCAACATAAGCGCTTTCACCATCTGATTAGTCTGCATCTGCATCATCTGCTCCGGTGTAGGATGCTGTTTTCTTTCTTTGTTTTCTTTATTCTGTGCAGAAAGGGTCATCTGGCTTCCCAAAAATAAAGCCATCAACACTACATAAATAAACTTAGTCTTCATAATCTTCACGTTTAAAATAATTGATTGAGTTATTCAGTTTAAAAATATATCGTTTTCAGAGAAGCTGACGAGCTCTTCCAACTCCTCATCTGACAATTCCTTAATCCATTTATCTACCGGATCTGTAGTTACATTATTTTTATCGACAGCCAATATATTTGAAGCAGATGGTGTGTCGGTATTCATATAGCGGAGAGACGGCGTAAACAAAATCCCGGCCAATACTGCTGCTACAGCAATCACAGTAGGAATAATCCTTTTCAGCCGACGCTTCTTGCGTTGCTCGTCAACCGTACGTTCCAATATCTTACGCTGTGTCTCCTCAAAAAAGTTATCGGGAGTGCGATAAGGTGTCCGCTTACCAATATTGTCAAAATCAAAATCCTTATCCATGATGTTACCTGTTTAATATATATTCCTTTATCTTATCTTTCGCATAGTGATAATTCACTTTCAGTGTCTCAACCTTACTATCCAGAACACGGGCGATATCTTCATATTCCAGTTCATCGTAATAGCGCAAGTTGAAAACGATCCGCTGCTTTTCCGGCAAAGTCAATATAGCTTCCTGAAACTTTACAGCCAGTTCATCTTCGTAGTCGACATAGTCAGAAGCTTTCAGTTTACTCATCAGTTCTTCCTGAACATCTTCCGCTGATATTACTTCTTCTTTACGGCTATTCAATAACCGAAGACACTCATTCGTTGCAATTCTGTAGATCCATGTACTCAGCGAACTTTCATTCCGGAACTGATCCAAATGGCGGAATACACGAATGAAGACTTCTTGCAGCACATCTTCCGCATCTTCGTGAGACACTACCATTCTCCGGATATAATTATATATCGGTTCCTGAAAACTGTCCACCAGCAACCTGAATCCCCGCTCGCGATCTGAGGAACAAGCTTTTCGGATTTTATCTTCGTTTATCATCTATTATTTCTGAGCTTTGGTTATTAGAACGCCGAAAAGGAACGAAGTTAAATGCACAAGAGCCGATTTTACATTTATTAATAGAAAAGAGGAAATATGACATTGGCATACAAGGAATAAAAAAACGCCTCCATAATCTTTTTCAAGACCATGGAGGCGCTGTTAACTCTTTATATACAAGCCGAAGTTGACTGAAAATCACCAGAACTTATTATGTTCCGCACTATATTCAAAACCTGCAGCTTTCAACTGACTGACAATATCTTCTCTGCTTACATCCATATCTTCGCAAAGCTCATCCAGCGAAGAATAACAGTCACGCAACTTCATATTGATGACACTGAACAGCATCATCGGATCTTTAGGCAATTCCATATTCTACAATCTTTTAAACTGGGCGCAAAGTTACAGCAATCCCGGCGAATGGCAAAACAAATCAAGGGCCGATTTCTTCTATTTTCAAAGAGATTCTCTCAATCAGCTTACCAAGTTCCTCTTCCAGAGGTATCACATTAAAGTCCCTCCAGAAGTCTTCATCATATTTGAAATTCAGATCAGAGAAGATAGTACGCGTCGGTAATCTCTCTGCCCGCGGGAATGCAGTCACTTGTTCCGTATCCACTTTGCAAGTGATCATTTCAAACCAGATCTGCATCTGCGGACTAGCAGACAGCAACCGTCTCCGTTTCACCTTGAAAGAAAGGTCTCCACGGATATGATGAATATAATAGATACCTTGCCATGGTTTGTAGGAAATAGTATAAACCACCTTTTGCGGTATTATCCGAATGCCATGCGTGCGCCTTTCTACAAACATTTCCGACGCTTTCTTTACACGCTGGGGATCTACCTCAAAACGAGCTTGTAACAAGGCATTCGTCTCGGCATCAATATACAAATCTCCGCAATAGAGAGGCTCGATAATCTCCTTCTTTTTTGTGCAAAGTGTATGACATTCACACACCGGTCGTCTATGAATGTCACTCCCTGCGAAGTATACAGATAACCGTTATCACCTGCGTCAGGTATCAGGAATGAAGGCATATCCTTCATTATATCCATCTGAAAACATGCCTGAATGCCGGACTTCACCTTTACAAGCAGACTGTCTTTGGCTTCGACATTACTCAGCCGACTCATCTTCAACAGCTTCGCCTGATCGGAAACGGGAGAATGCGAAGCGATCTTATAAACTTTGAAAACTGCTTCAGTAAGATTCTGAACCTTATTTTTTCAATAAAAAAACTCCTTCACGGTAAAATGTGGTCAGGTAGACAGGAGAATGAGAATAGTTCTGCTCTCTTTGCCTTCCCATTTCTTTCAGCAGCTTATAAGGATCGACCCATTGAACCACTACTTCCTGTAAAGGAACAACCTTTGGTTCCAAGCTCAGAATATGATGGCGATCTGCCAAAACAGAAACTTCCAGAGTTTGTGAAACATATCCTATATGAGAAAAAACAACCGAATCGTTTTGCAAAGAATCCGGTAAGGAAAGTCTGAACTCTCCTTCCTGATTAGTAACAATCCCCACAGATGTCCTCCAGACTCCAACGGATGCAGAAGCAATAGGCATTCCGGTTTCCTTATCCAGTAAAGTTCCGGTAAGCATCAGATTTACAGGGTGAACGGATGAAGGTTTCGCCTGTTGCTGTTTGGTCGGTGAAGAAGGAGTTATCAGAATATGAGTCCCTATTACTTTAAATTCCAGGCTGGTATCTCCTGTTATCTCATAAATAGCCTGACGAATGGTTCGCTCTCCTTTCCGTATCTTCACCGTTACATCATTATCTACTACTTTACTGTCATAGATAAATAGATAACCTGACTGCTGAGAAATATTGCCTAACAGTGAATAGACCGTTCCTTTCATCTTCGGCAGACTGATCATACGCTCCAGCACATCTTCTCCGTCAGCTCTCAACGTATCCGGTACGATAAAGAACAAACACAGAATCACCATATAGCGATAAACCAGCCTCATCTCACTTTTTTTTATTTATTCTGTCAGCATGAATGTATCCCCCTGCCGTGTGCACTTCAAATTAAGCGCATAGGCTATCAATGTAGCCACAGTCTCTGGAGATTCATTGGAAAATTCAACTGTCAGCTTTCTTTTTTTTCAAGCGCAGGAGAAGCTACACGTATCTGCGAACTGCCTGCATTCATATTCATTACTTTCAGAATATGCCCCAAAGATTCATCTTTAAAACAGACATGCTTCAGATAGCGATTCAACTCTCCGGGCATTTTCAGTCGAACTGAGCAAAAGTTGCTGTGATTGCAATACCACTGTCTCACCAGCTTTGACATAACATTCTTTATTTCTCTTTTTAAGGGTTACCCTAACGGTTCCCCGTTGCACCGAAAGACGGAACGGAGCATCTTCGACGCTCTTTACACTAAAAAGCAGTACCCAATACTTCAATCTTTACTTCCTTTGTATCAATCCAAAAAGGTTGCTTCTGTTTCTTTGCCACATCAAAAAGGCATCTCCTGCAAACTGACTTCCCGTTTGTCGGAAACAAAATGTTCCGGATATCGGATAGAAGTCTCCTTTGCCAAGAACACGACAGAACCATCTTCCAGAGTCGTGACCAATGTAGGAACATCTTGATTCTCCTGTGTTATAAAGTCAGGTAATTCCTCTTTTTGACCGAATCCCCAATACAAAGTACTAAAAACCAAACCGACCACCATCGCCGCTACAGTGCCATAGCGTACCCACATCGGGATTTTAGGCATCCGATGGTCTTCTACAAGCAGATGATCTTTATCCAATCGGTCGTACAACCGATTCCAAGCCTGCTCCGTCTTTATTTTATGAATATCCGTTTTCATCATTTCATTTGAATATAATTTTCTATTTCTTTTCGCAAAGTTCGTAAAGTCTTCGTCATTTCCGCTTCCACCGTTTTGACGGAGAGAGAAAGCTGAACTGCAATTTCCGCATATTTCTTTCCCTCCGTCCGGTGCATTTTAAATATCTGCATTCTGCGTTCCGGCAATTTCTCAAGGGTATTATTTATCAGCTTCTGAAGTTCTTCATATTCCATCTGCTGATGAGGATCTGTCACCTGTTCCGAAGAAGATGCAGTCAGCACAGACTCTCTATACCGCTCTTTGACCTCTTCATGCTCACAGTATTGAATTGACTGATTACGTGTCGCCCTGTAGAGGTAGTTTTTTACAGACTGGAAAATCTGTAACTGTTCCCCTATCCTTCCAAAGCACATAAAACAGTTCCTCAACAATTTCCTCAGCCACCTCCATCCGTCCGGTAATGCTTGCCGCATACCAACACAAGGGAGAATAGTAACAGCGAAATAGTTCCTCAAACGCTTTTATGTCACCTGCCTTTATTTTTGTCAGTATGAGCAGTTCATTCAGCATACTTCTATCATTTTACGATTGTTCCCAAATATAAGAAAACAATTCTGATTTTAATTAGATTGCTTTTTTCAATTTATCGACAGCATGTTCCAGAGACTCCGTAGGTGCTATGATATTATAATTTCCCCAGAAGTCTTCACTCCAGTAATTTCCGACTTTATCATAGAAAATCTGATTGGAGGTGAATACTTTATTCCGCGGAATTATCTCGGACGGGCTCTTCCTCCGGTCTGTCACCACCATTTCTGAGGTTACTGCATAGCTCGTAGAGAAAAAGCCTCCGTTTCCAGTCGCATTTAAAGCGAACATCATTGCGGATATAATTCAGATAAGTCCTTCCATCTATCGTTTTATAGGTTATCAGAAAAGATAACTCTTGCGGTTTGAATCTCAGTCCAAATGGTTTCTGATGAAGAATAGCAGCAATTGCTTTCGATTTATTCTGCATATCCAGATTCATCTCGATACGTGTAAACGACATCTTCTCACAATCTACATACAATTTCCCATGAAACAGCGCATATGGTAAAAAGAACTCTCGGACGGAAATTAATAACATATTGTATCCGGTTATCGATCAATGCCGATTCAGCCATCCAGAACTCATAGTTGTTCAATTCTTCTGGTTCCAGCAGCGCCTCTTTATTCTTTACGATATCCAAAACTACAGATATATTAGGACCACCCATAACCTTTACTGCCAATGTATCACTAACTTTCTGACTTAGCAGACGGCGTCCTTTCAGAACCTGTAGTTTATCATAATCCGTAGTGCGATTGGTGTATGCTGTTTTCGACACATCAAGTACAGCTTCCGATACACTGATATAACGGCGCCCTTTCTGCACGTCTCCCGATAGAAGCTGGTAAGCATATTCCGGTTGGCACTATAATTTACCGGAATCTTCTCAATCGCCTTTTCTATAATTGTACGCGGATTATTGGCATAAACGACCACTTCATTCAACTGGTTAGTATGAGGTATCATCCAGACCGTCAATTTAGAAGAATTATTCTTATCTAAAGATACATGACTATTGATATAGCCTATGTGAGAGATTTCCAACTCTCGCGGCACTTCTTCTTTCCTGACTTTCAGAGCAAACTCTCCCTCTGCATTTGTCACCGTACCGATATTACTTCCTTGCACAGATACATTCACGTTTTCAAGTGTTCTCTTATTTTGCTTATCCTTCACCATTCCGACAATCGTGAAATAATCTCCTGCATCCTGCGCCCATATATCAGCATTCCCTATCCATAGAAAAGCTAATAACCATCCAACCAAAAGTATAACTGACTTTTTCATCTTAATAGAGTTTTAAAGTAAATAATTCCTGCTTCTATAAAATAAGATCGTTCAATCTGCAAATACCCTATTGTCTGAAATAAAAAAAATCAGTATCTTGCCCGACAGACAAAAATTATATTCTCAACAAATGATTAATTATGATACGCAAATTAGATAAAGCAGAATTTCAGCAGGCGACAACTTTAGCATTAGAAGTATACTTGCAATGTGGTCAGGATGATTTCGAAGACGAAGGTCTTGAGAGTTTCAAAAGTTTTATATTCAACGATAAATTGGTGAATGAACTCTGCATTTATGGAGCTTTCGAAGAGAATAAACTAATAGGTATTATGGGAACCAAGAATGAGGGCAAACACATTTCTTTGTTTTTCATCAAAAAGGAATTCCATAGAAAAGGGATAGGCAAGCAACTATTTGACTATTCCCAATATGATTGTCCGGCAAATGAAATAACTGTAAACTCATCTACATACGCTATCAGGTTTTACGAATCTCTGGGATTTGAAAAAACAAACGACAGGCAACAAACAAACGGAATCAGTTATACTCCGATGAAACTCATATCGAACAAATAAAGAAGAAGATATTACCATTAGATTCCAGTTCCTCGGAGCCCAAATCTAATTGTTAATTATACTTTCGAATATGTATTTCTTATAAAAAATAGTTTCTACATTTGCGACTGTTATGGCGAAATACATTTTCTGTATATTATTTGGTATATTTCTGATATGGGGATGCAATTTAGTGCCCGATAAAGAATTACAGGAGTTCCGGACAGAGGCCGGTACTACCACTATACAATCCCATAATAAGTCACAGAGTTACCGATCCAAAGCTGTAGTCAAACAATCCGGTAAAGAAAACAACTCCTTCCAAGAAGGGAAATATGATGGAAAATATGATTGCAACATTGCCGATGGTATTTTAGGAAACTCACTTTTATCCCGTACCACTTCTCTTTCCAAAATTCTAAGATTCAACGTTTCTTCCGTTACAATTCGGATACTAAGTTCCTTAAAATATCAATTTCCGAAAGAAAAATGGACTGGTCTCCCCCTACTACACAAATCTCACCAAATTCTCCTATCGATATTACGTCTATACACTAGGACGAATACTTATTTAAATATCTCTTTTTTCCTTCTATGGGATGAGATGAGTGTATCTTCATGCCCATTTTATCTCTTTATATTCAAGGCAAGAAAGCAAGAAGAGTCTTTTCCATTGCCGGGAATATGCATACGATTTCACTTTTACATATTAATAACTTGATATATAATGGAATTTATATTAGACTTTATTCTCCACATTGATCAATACATGATTAGTATAGTGCAGGATTACCATACTTGGGCATATGTTATCCTATTCATCATTATATTTTGCGAAACTGGGCTTGTAGTCACTCCCTTTCTTCCTGGTGATTCTTTACTTTTCGTTGCAGGAGCCATTTCCGCATTACCCGGTATGCCGATCGATATCCATATTCTTGTTTTAATCTTATTTGCAGCAGCCATATTAGGTGACTCCTGCAACTACATGATCGGACATTTTTTCGGACGCAAACTTTTTCATAATCCCAACTCCAGGATATTCAAACAAAGTTATCTTGATAAAACGCATGAATTTTATAAAAAATATGGTGGGAAAACGATTATTCTCGCCCGCTTTGTGCCTATCGTCCGCACTTTTGCTCCATTTGTAGCCGGAATGGGAAAAATGCATTACTATTATTTTATGATCTACAATCTGATAGGTGGAGCCATATGGGTAGTTTTATTTTGCTATGCAGGCTACTTTTTTGGCGATCTGCCGTTCGTACAGGAAAATCTTAAACTCTTGATTATCGCTATTATATTTATTTCAATATTGCCTGCAATAATAGAAATATTACGAGCGAAGTTAGGATCGAAGCAATAAAAAACTTTATTCATTTGTTTATTAATAACAACGGCCATCAAATTAAACATCTCAAAAACAATTTAATGTACTCATATTTATGAAAAATTCTTTTTTTTTAGTAAATTCACGCCCAAAGAACCAAAAGTTCTTTCCTCTACTGAAGCAGTTATCAGATGTTTTATCTGCCTCATCCGTTCTACTTGTTAAAAGTCTGGAACATGATCTGCCCACAGAAAGAGCAGATTACTACAAACAAATTAAAGACATGGAACGTGAAGGTGACAGATTGACTCATTTAATCTTTGACGAGTTAAGTACGACATTCATCACTCCCTTCGACCGTGAAGATATTCACGATCTGGCTTCCTGCATGGATGATGTTATCGACGGAATCAACAGTAGCGCCAAGCGCATTGTTATCTATAATCCCCGCCCTATTTCCGAAAGTGGAAAAGAATTGAGCCGTCTGATTCACGAGGAGGCTATCAATATAGGTAAAGCCATGGATGAACTGGAGACTTTCCGCAAAAATCCAAAGCCATTGCGCAACTATTGTACCCAATTACACGATATAGAAAATCAGGCAGATGACGTATACGAGCTTTTTTATCACCAAACTCTTTGAAGAAGAAAAAAGACTGTATCGAACTGATTAAAATTAAAGAGATCATGCATGAGCTGGAAAAAGACAACCGATGCAGCAGAACATGTAGGGAAAATATTAAAAAAACCTGATCGTAAAAGTATTCATAAAAAGCAGAGCAAGACACATGGAATTATTAGTGACTATCATTATACTAGCTCTGATATTCGATTATATCAACGGCTTTCATGACGCAGCAAACTCGATCGCTACCATCGTATCGACTAAAGTACTGACTCCTTTTCAGGCGGTATTGTGGGCAGCATTCTTTAACTTCGTTGCGTTCTTCATAGCCAAATACATTATAGGTGGCTTTGGCATAGCAAACACTGTGTCAAAGACAGTCGTTGAACAATACATCACGCTACCTATTATCCTGGCGGGCATTATTGCTGCTATTTCATGGAATCTGATTACCTGGTGGAAGAGTATTCCGTCTTCTTCCTCCCATACGCTTATAGGTGGTTTTGCAGGAGCTGCTATCATGGCAAACGGCTTTGAAGCTATTCAGCTCAATATCATTCTTAAGATTGCCGCTTTTATCTTCCTGGCTCCATTTATCGGTATGGTTATCGCTTTCGGATTTACTCTACTTGTGCTTTACATCTGCCGACGTGCAAATCCGCATACCGCTGAAATGTGGTTCAAGAGATTACAGTTGGTTTCTTCCGCCATGTTCAGTGTAGGACATGGTCTGAATGACTCGCAGAAGGTAATGGGTATCATTGCCGCTGCAATGATAGCTGCCCACTCTATGGGTCTGGGAATGGGAATAAACAGTATTTCTGATCTACCGGACTGGGTAGCGTTCTCCTGTTTTACTGCTATCTCACTGGGAACGATGTCCGGAGGATGGAAAATCGTAAAAACGATGGGAACCAGAATCACTAAAGTTACTCCATTGGAAGGTATGGTTGCCGAAACCGCAGGTGCTTTCACTCTTTATATTACAGAAATGCTGAAAATTCCTGTTAGTTACGACTCATACGATTACCGGAGCAATCATTGGTGTCGGAGCAACCAAACGTTTATCCGCTGTTCGCTGGGGAGTAACTAAAAAGCCTCATGACTGCATGGGTACTTACTATTCCTGTCAGTGGGCTCCTGGCTGCATGTATTTATTGTGTAGTTTCTCTGCTTTTAAATTAAATTCATTTAGTTATCAGCGCTGTATCAGAAACATACAATAAAGTTCCGATACAGCACTGAATATTAATCCGTCTAATTCGCTACCATGTACCAATAAATAGCATTTTCAGATGGTGCTTACTGATGAATTTTTATGGAATTGTTTTTAGTGTGAAAGAGAATTATCTTGCTTATTTTTTGATACTCTTTGAAATAAGTTTAATACATTTGCGTCTAACATTGACAAATCAGCTCTATTTAAATGAGAGAAGCCAACCAAATGAAGCCTGTATTAGCAAAAATTCCGCTACACAGAGAAAGGTTGATGAAAGAAAACCAGAAAGAGAAAAAATTGTATGACAGCAAATATTAATTATTCTCAGGGACAACGTATAACAGTAAGGGGGGAAGACTTTCTCATCACCAATACTGTTCGCAATAAAGATGGACAGCACCTTCTTTATACCAAGGGTATTAGTGAACTGGTAAAGAACCATAATTTCATTTTCGATACTAGCATTGATAAGAATATTGAGATTGTTAATCCTATTCACACAAAATTGGTAGCCGACCAAGACCCGCGTTGGCGCAAAACTCGTCTTCTTATTGAGACCGCAATTCGCAACAACGCATATTTCTCACAAAAAAAGATTACAGTAGCACAAGGTGGAGCCTTTGATGTGACGGACTACCAGATGGAACCGACACTTAAGGCGCTGGAATTACCCCGTCCCCGATTACTGATTGCTGATGGCGTGGGATTAGGTAAGACTATAGAAGTTGGTATTTTTTTGAGTGAAATGATTCGTCGCGGTCGTGGAAAACGAATATTAGTCTGTACACTGAGAAGTATTCTAGCTCAATTTCAGGAAGAGATATGGAATCGTTTTGCTATTCCTTTAGTTCGTCTCGATAGCATGGGCGTTGCCAAAATTCAGAGTGAGATACCACTCAACAAGAATCCATTTGATTATTACGATAAAACAATTATTTCTATTGATACGCTGAAGAACAATGGTCGTTTCCGGGCCTGGCTGGAAAAGACCCATTGGGATATTATCGTCATTGATGAATGCCACAAAGTAGCCAATGACAGTAGTCTACGTGGTGACTTGGCGCAATTTCTTTCGCAGAAATGTGATGCCATGATTCTGACTTCTGCTACCCCACACAATGGAAATGCCGAATCATTTGCCAATTTGATGCGTATGCTTGATCCAATTTCCATCCCGCGCAGCGGCAAGTATACACAAGAAGATATCCAGCCTTATTATGTACGTCGCTTTAAAAAAGATATAGAGGACGAACGCATTCGTGGACAGTTTCAAGATCGACGAGTTGTCACAAGTATCCCCTGTTCCATTGAAAGCTGAAGAAGAAGCTTTCCTCAGTTTACAACACACTCGTTTTCAATCTATCAACAATGCGGATGAAACCGATCCGCTATTCGCCCTCACCTTGTTCAAAAAGTTATCTTTCATCGCCTATGGCTGCCTTACGGTCATTAGAAGAACGTTCTACAAAAAGATAATAGTGAAGAAGTGAACGAATTGACAAAACAAATAAAGTCAATCGTTTCCAATGATATAGACAGCCGTTATATGGCTCTCCGTGCTAAGTTACAAGAACTATGGCAAAAAAACAAGAAAGAGCGAGTCGTCATTTTTACAGAACGCATCGCTACTATGAAGTATCTACAACTGCGTATTTGTAAAGAGTTTAACCTTACCGAAGATCAAGTGAAACGATTTGACGGCTCGTTATCAGATACAGAACAAGAGGAAATGGTTAGTGATTTTGCAAAGGAAGACAGTAAAATTCGGGTGTTTATTTCCAGTGATTCGGGTTCGCAAGGTGTCAATCTGCACTATTTCTGCCACATAATGTTCAACTATGACATTCCGTGGAGCCTCATCACACTAGAACAACGCAATGGACGTATTGACCGTTATGGCCAAAAAGCAAATTCCTGTCATCTATTATCTTGTGGCTCAAAGTGAACAACAAGACCTAAAGACTGATTTCGCTATTGTAGATAAACTGCGAGCAAAGGAGGAAGAGGTACACAACACATTGGGAGATGCCATGAGTGTAATGGAATTGTATAGTGCAAAAAAAAGAAGAAGAAGAAGTTGCCAATGCCTTAAAAACTGGTGATACGGAATTTCTGCAGCCTACGCGTCGTCGCCAGCGTAATGGCTTCCGTCGGTCTGAAGTTGTAAATACCACTCCGGCTAAAGAACATCTTTCCGACCGAATATTTGAAAAGAAACTGTCACTTTATCCTGACGACCTGAGTTTCTATACAGACCTTTTCAATGAATTGAAAGCTATCGGTTCCATTCAGCATGATGAAGTTATAGTGAAAAAATGGTACAGTGCCTTATGTAGAAATACGCAACAGTGAGGAGATGCGAGACGTGCTCTATGATATTCCCCGTGAAGCTATTCCAAGTGATAATATTTTCCGTTTATGCACAGACAAAAGCTGGTTGAATCGTTCTATTGCAGATTCTCGTAAGAGCCTGAATGGAGAATGGAGTCAGTTCCTTCCACTTTACGATATTCATCCTATCATGCAATATCTACTCACTAAATTCACTGCCTCCATTCCTAAAAAATCAGGCAATGGTAGCTAAAAGTGACCAGCTTCCCAACGGATTCAGCTATTACCTCTTCTATGGAAGTCACGGTAATGGATTGGGGCAAAACCTTATCAGCAAATTCTTTGTTGTTCCGCTCGATAAAGAGGGAGGGATGCGAAGTCATATTGTTTCCTTCTCCGATTTTTTGCAACAACACCCATTGACTGATTCTTTCCTTCAAGGGGCAAGTGACAATGCTATCCAATTGCTACAAGATAATCTACAAAAAGTGCTATCGACTATGGAATAGAAAATTATATGAGACCAAAGCAGAGCTAAGTGAGCGCTCGCATGGATAAACAACTAGATATCTATACACAGAAGCTAAAAAAATGGGCTGAAGATGCCAAAGGGCAGTTGTCTCTTGATTTGGACTCCAATATTATCCTTACTCGTATGACCTACAATAAGGACAATAAAAAGGAACTGGCAGAAATACAGAAAATCAGTGACGAATCCAGCCAATTCATCCAAGACCTTTTCTCTCTCGATCATACAGAACCCTATATGCGGTTATTAGCCGTATTCTATAATTTTGATTAAATATGGCAGACAATATCAAATATCGTTTTATTCAAAACGTGGGAGATTACTTCCCATCAGGTTATTTTGGAGAAGACTTTCTTGAAAAAGTACGAAAGTGCGCAGATGTTTCAACCGACGAAATGAAAGCTCTATGCAGCCCCTATGCACAGCTGCAACGTGACTATAATGAGTTCAAGAACTTCATTATCAACCAAAATCCTCGTGTGAAGGATGCGATCAAAAAGGACACACGATTTCCATACTCGTTTACTTCGAATTCTAGGATATGAAACAGACAACGCTTATACCGAACCATTTGTAGTCAATGCCGAGGCAGAACCAATCGAGATGATCCCCGTGCGCCATATTCTAAGACGAGGTTCACAAGTTAAGATGCTCATCATGGAGATGCAGCACTTGATACCCGTGGGAGAACAGGAACCTGCCGGACTCTTTGAACAGCAATATGAGTCGGAGCCGGATCGAAATACCGGAGTACAGCGTTATAACGCCGGTCAATGGGAATTTGTATTTAAACTTGACCGCAATCAGTATAAGATTTCTCCTGCTATTATCAATAAAGCTATTACGCAACTGTTTTTGATGCCGGATGAACACCGCCCGCATTTCATACTAATGCTGGCTGGTAACACAGTGTTCCTTTTCGATCAGGGACAAGTGGTCACATGGTAGCTATTTGCAGTTCTCACTCGACGAACTGTTTACACAAGCTCGCGTTCCGGCTTTTCGCCTTTATTTTGCTTTGTTCCATCTGCTATTATCCAAACAGACCTTGGCAGCCGATAGCGAGCAATTACTCATGGACACCATCATTGAGGAAAGTTACAAGAATGCCTATGAGGTAACAAAAAGACCTGAAGGAAGGCGTCATCTTAGCGGTGGAAACTCTTGCCAACGAAGCACTCTATTATATGAAGAACGTAGCGCATAAGCCTTTTGGGAAATTAAATCCCCGGACAGGTGAATACGATGAGACGGATGATTCATTTGAATCGGAGGTAAAAGATGACTGTCTTACCATTGTTTATCGATTACTTTTCGTTTTCTATGCAGAAAGCCGTACCGAACTGGGAATCTTACCGGTCAATGATGAAGTATATAATCGGGGATATTCACTTGAGAGCCTGCGCGACTTAGAGCAGGTACGTCTGATTTCACAAGAAAGTCGAGATGGTTACTTCTTTTGACGATAGTATCCGCCACATGTTTCGCCTCTTGTCGTCAGGTCATAAGAAGAACCAAGATATGACGGGAGACAAGAGTTTTTCCGTTCGCCCCATCGACTCACCACTCTTCAATGATAACCGCTTGAAGCAATTAAAGGACGTACGTATCCGCAACGTGAAGTGGCAAGAAATCATCAAAGCACTTTCCTTATCTCGAAAGAAACGTTTCTGCGGTCGCATCTCTTATGCCAACCTGGGTGTGAATCAGTTGGGATCAGTCTATGAATCCTTGTTGGCCTTCCGAGGGTTCTATGCCGAAGAAGACTATATAGAAGTACACAAAGCGGGTGATCCATCCGATGGTACTTTCCTTGTTCCCTATAGTCGTATGGGAAGTTTCGATATAAAAGAGGTACTCTGTGATGCGGAAACAGGTGAACCTAAGCGACTGCCAAAAGGAACATTTGTTTACCGCTTAAATGGTCGAGACCGGCAAAAGTCAGCATCTTATTATACTCCCGAAGTACTTACACGTAGTACGGTAAAATATACGTTGAAGGCATTTATTGATGAAGTAGCAGAGGGTAAGCGAAAACCACAAGAATTGCTCGACTTGAAAATACTGGAACCCGCTATGGGTGCTGCTGCTTTCCAGAATGAGGTCATCAATCAGTTAGCCAAAGCTTACATGACCTATGTGGAAAAAGTAGCCCGCACCGGATAAATACCGTGACGAATTGCAAAAGGTGAAAGCCTATATCGCTACACACAATGTCGATGGCGTCGACTTAAATCCTACAGCTATCGAATTAGGAAAACTTTTTCTTTGTGGCTGAATGTCATCCACAGAGATATGGAGCCACCATTCTTTGCCAATCGTCTGGCGGTAGGCAACGCAGTTATCGGTGCCTGGTTGAAAGTCTACAGTAAGAGCGATGTAGTAGCAAAACCATCGGGACGCAGACTTATCCCTACTGAATGGGTGGACACGAGCTCCACATAAAATTAAGTTCTATCAAGCACGTGTCAATCGCTCAGTCAACGATATATACCATTTCCTTTTACCCGATAAAGCCATGTTGGCAGTATTGGGTATTAAAGAAATGAAGCAGAAGTATCAGGCTGAAGCTACGTTGATGTCCGCTCGATTGAAAGATTGGACAGCAGCTATTGGTGAAGCAGATTTTCAGAAACTGCAACGCATCTCCGCCAAAATAGACCTGCTATTGCATGATTGCTTTGAAACACAGGTCAATATTGAACGGCTTACCGACAATAAACGTAATATCTGGGGAGTACCGGGTGAAAATACACTAAACCTGGAACTTTATGCCGAAAAAGAACGTATCTTCGATACACGCTATCGCCGCGATAATGCTTATTACAAGCTGAAAATGGTGATGGACTATTGGTGTTCTCTATGGTTCTGGGAATACAATGATGCCTACAGTCTGCCTACTCGTTCGGAATACTGGGATGAAGTAGAGCAGTTACTTGATGTGAGCGATGACAAATTAGACAAGAACACACTGCGAGCCCTCGCACGCAACACAGGAGATGAACAATCAATGATTGACTTCGGCAACGAACGAATGACTGAGGAACAAGCTCAGATTATAATGAAAAGCAAAGATGAAATTCTGCAAAGCACACGTGCCGCCCAACAATCTCTCTTTGCTGATGAAGAGCCACCTCGCTTCCTGATTGTAAAGCGTATGGCGGAACGCTATCGTTTCTTCCATCCGATGCTGGAGTTCATCGAGGTGTTCTGGCTCAAAGGAGGATTTGATATTATTTGCGGTAATCCGCCATGGCTGAAACTAGAGTTCGACGAGGTGGGTATTATGAGCGAGAAATTCCCGGAGGTAGTTATTCGTAAAACGATAGCTCCGGATGTGCGGGCAAAGAAAGAACAATTCTTGAGCAATGATTTGTTACGGGAGATTTATGTATCGGAACAGAATGAGCAGGCTTGCTCTACTGCTTTTTAAATGCGTATTGCAATTATCCTTTGTTAGTTGGACAGCAAACTAATCTTTATAAATGTGTTCTTACCAATGGTTTTGAATTGGTTAATGAGCAAGGTTATATAGGACTTCTACATCCCGAAACTGTATATGATGATCCTAATGGTCAACCTCTACGAAAAGAGATGTATCATCGCCTGCGTTATCACTTTCAGTATCAAAACGAATTTCGCCTCTTTGCCGAAGTTCATCACCATACATTATATGGTGATCAACTTTTCGGCCCCCGAAGTTCATCACCTAATTTTCTTTCTATACATAACCTTTATCATCCCAATACAGTAGATGCTTGCTTTGCTCATGATGGATATGGTCAATGTCAGGGATTGAAAGATGAAAACGGCAAGTGGAATACCGTAGCTCACAAAAATCGTATTGTTCATTTTGGAGAAGAAGAACTACAAGTGCTTGCCAAAACCTTCGAAGGAGATACAACGAAATGGAAAAGTACAAAGTTAGTCAGTATCCACAATAAAGAGATTATTGACGTGCTACGTAAATTATCGCTATTCTCAAAACATGTGGAAGATTACAGTCAAATCATTACAGTTGCATTGGATGAAACCAATGCTGTGAATGCGGGTATTATAAAACGTAATACGATTTATCCAAATATGGATAAGTATGAGATGATCTATAATGGCCCCCAATTCTATGTAGGAAACCCATGCTATAAAACCCCACGAACTGATTGCAGGCTTAATTCAGACTATGACACCATAAATCTGACATCTATACCTGAAGATTTTATCGCTCGTACTAATTATATTCCCATATTATCTTTGGCTGATTATAAAATGCAAATAAAGGGATTCCTCTTAAATCAAAGCATAGAGGGAAATAATGTTTATGAAAGTTGGATGGACTATTATAAAGTAGGCTTTCGCAAAATGCTTAGTCGAGAAGGCGAACGAACGTTGATATGCGCGCTCTTGCCGCGCAAGAGCGCATTATCCACGGAGTGATCTCGACCGCGTTCCGCGGTCGAGATCACCCGTGGATATGGCTGCGCTTTGCTCTTCCTTAGTGTTAGACTTTTACGTAAAAACAATCGGAACGCAAAATCTTACACAAAGTAGAATGACCTCCTTTCCTCTTGGCGTAGCCAAAAATATAATTTCCTCTCTGGGTTCGCACATTAATACTCAATTGCCTTTCAATCTATTATAAAGACCTTTGGGAAGAGTGCTATCATCCAGAATATTCACAAGAGCAATGGAGTCAAGTAGACAATCGGCTTAAACCATTCAATATACTCACCTCCGAATGGACTTGGAACACTCCACTACGTAATTACTACGAACGCCGTATGGCGCTAGTAGAAATAGATGTTATCTCCGCGATGGCACTCGGACTCACACTTGAAGAACTAATTATGATGTACGAAATACAGTTTCCTGTTCTCCAGCAAAACGAGAATGACACCGGTATGACCAAAAAGGAAACATCGTATTCACCTGTTCCGTAGGTTTAAAGGGTGTAGGCGTAGAACGTTCTATATGGAACAGCATTAAAGACTTAGCTCCCGGTGCAACCTACGAGCATACCATCGATCCACAGAAGAGCGAACTCTATGGAGGTCAGCAAATCACCTACTACGCCCCCTTCACAAAGTGCGATCGTGTAGAAGACTACCGTCGCGCCTGGGCTCATTTTGAAAAACAATTCAATCCTCAACCGTTATGATATTACAGCAAGAAATACCTTACGGCTATGCCCACTGTTTTGCGGGCAAAGACAACTGCCCGAAAGCAGACAGTTGCCTAAGAGCCATAGCGGCCAAATTACTCACAGAGAGCAAGGAACCGCAACCAGAAACCGTCAATACAGTGAATGCTATGTATAGAGAGCAACTGACCGACCAAGCCTCCTGCCCTCTCTACCGTTCGAGTGAACCCTTGCGCTATGCCAAAGGCATGACCCATCTCTTCGACGAATTGCCTATGAATCAAGCTCACGCTGTGCGTTCCAGAGTCATCGGCTGTTTCTCATGCGAACGATATTTCTATCACAGTCGCAAGGGTGACCGGCTGATTTCGCCCGAAGAACAACGAAGGATAGTTAATGTATTTCGGGGCACAAACCTCAACATCACTCCAAAGTTTGATAGCTATGAATATGTAATAGTATGGTAAACACAATGGCCATCCTTACACGTTATGTAGGGAGACCTTATGCAGCCATTCCGTATGTACGATGCAGTTGCGCAACACACCTCATACAGCAATACTGCAAAAGTCATACAGCAACTTTGCAAAGGTTATACAGCATCGCTGCAAAAAGCTATACACCACCACTGCAAAGGCTATGCAGTAACAGCGTAAATAACGAATAGCAACCAAAGATATAACAAATAAGATAAAAGAGCCCAATGTATATACCTCCATTCACTATTTCCGTTAATGCCATCAACCTGATTGCGGAGATTTCCGCACAGATTGAACGGTACGCCATTCGCTTAGAACAGAGCGATGGACTCAAGCTTCGCAAAGCCAATCGCATCAAAACGATTCACAGTTCACTGGCCATAGAAGGCAACACGCTATCGGAAGATGAAGTCAAAGAAATTATTGAAGGCAAAACAATAGTGGCTCCACTCCGTCAAATCCAAGAAGTAAAAAATGCCATCAGGACGTATGAACTCTATCCAAGCCTCCATCCATTCGAAGTAAAAAGATTTATTGAGAGCACACGAAACCATGATGATGGCATTAATAGATGATGCCGGCAAGTTCCGCCGTGGAGATGTCGGAGTGTATTCCGAAAGAGGTTTGATTCACATGGCACCTCCTGCAGAGCGGGTACCGAACTGATAGACAGTTTGTTTGAATGGATAAAGACAGCAAAAAGACCATTTACTCATTCGTAGCTGCGTATTCCATTACGAGTTTGAATTTATCCATCCTTTCAGTGATGGAAACGGACGTCTGAGGACGATTGTGGCAATCGCTCATTTTAGGGCAGTTGCATCCACTCTTCGAACATCTGCCTGTAGAAAATATGGTTTATGCCAACCAAGAGGCTTATTACAATGCCATTCAAACAAGCACAAAAGCTGCAGACTCCGGACCTTTCATTGATTTCATGCTACAGGAAATTCTTAATACGCTGAAAAGAACATCAAGGGAAACCTATTATGAATATAGAAACTGAAAGCAGTTCGGTTCGGGATAAAGTTCGGGATAAATTCGGGATAAGTTCGGGACAAATCATCGACTTGATCTATCAGAATCCAAGCATCACGTTGGACGAAATAGCCGCCCATCTCTCAGTAACACGTCGTTCGATAGAGAAGAAAATCAAAGAACTTCGGGATGCCGGCATTATAAAGAGAGTAGGCAGCAATAAATCAGGCCTTTGGTCCATCATTGAATAAGAGTATTACCATTATTTAAACTCATAATATGTTACCGTTACAACAAGCACGCGAAGTACGAGACTCAGTTATTGAGTACATCAAAGCTACATTCCGTTTCAAGGAAAAGGATGTAAGCGATGCCTTCTATCGTCTTATAGAAAGCAGAGAGAACGGTCTTTTCAAGGGTCCATTCATCTCATTGAAAACTCCTTTTATCTCTGCCACAGAAGAAGAAGTCAGGAATGTGCCACTCGACATTGCACCCAACTTTCCTCCATATAAACACCAGTTGCATGCCTTTCAGCAACTGACTATGAAAGGCGGACACCAACCCGTACCTACACTACTGACCACCGGAACCGGTTCGGGCAAGACGGAATGCTTTCTTTACCCTATACTCGATTACTGCTATCATCAAAACCGCTTCGAACATCGCACAGGTGTAAAAGTCATCATCATGTATCCGATGAACGCACTGGCAAGCGATCAAGCCAAACGTCTTGCCGAAACCATCTGGAATGATGAACGCCTAAAAGGAAAAGTAACGGCAGGTCTCTTCGTGGGTGAAGGAGTGGATGCAAAGGAATATCCACGGGATATGGGCCCCGAGCATATCATTGAAAATCGAGATGCGATACTGGATACCGTGCCCGACATCCTGCTCACCAACTTTAAAATGTTGGATTACGGATTGATGCGGCAACATTTCATGTCGTTATGGAAAGGAAATATCGACAGCGAAGATAAAGCTCTTCGCTTTATCGTGCTCGATGAGCTACATACATACGACGGAGCGCAGGGAACTGATGTTGCCAATCTTATCCGTCGTCTAAAATTAAAACTGGGCCTACCCAAAGGATGGCTTTGCCCCATCGGCACATCCGCCACTATCGGCAATGGAGAAGATAGCAAACAACGCTTATGTAAAGTATGCTACTGATGTTTTTGGAGAAACATTCGCAGAAAACAATATCATAGTAGAACACCGCATACCTGTTGCAGAATATGTAACAGCCTCTCACTCGGCAATTCCCGAAGCAAAACTAATAAAAAGACTGTGACTTCAAAAGCACAGACAAAGTAGATAGCTACATAAAGCGTTTGTGCAAAAATATGGCTAAAGAAGTCGGAATGCTCCCCAGTGGAAGCCGGCGAATATCTAAGAACAATGACTGTAGTGCGCGATCTGCTAACTGTGCTGGAACATCATGTCAAAACAATAGATCAGCTACAAAAAAGAATTGGCTGAATTAAACACCGACATACGCCGACTGTTATTGCAAAATGGAGAAAAGACATGCCAAACAGCCATTGAAAGTTTGCTGGCACTGATAGCTTATGCAAAACGCCCACTTGGCGAAAAAGAAAACAATACCAATGCTCTACTTGCAGGTACAACTATGGCAACGGGAACTCAGCGGCATTCTGCGTTATGTACAAAAAGAACCTGGATTCACGTGGCGCTATAGCCTGAAAGAAGAGGAAGACCGCATCGCACTACCGATGTATTTCTGCCGTGAATGTGGTGCCAGCGGATGGATTTCACGCCGATTGGCTACTGATGACCACTACTGTTCGGATATATCAACCATCAATAAAGCCTTCATGGGGAAAGAGAAAGAGGTAGTGCTGCTGAATACGGAGTCGAATAAGCATAAGGCCATTGATGAGTACGTGAATGAAAATACTCTCGACGTGACCCACTACGTCTACATGAAAGATTTGAAAGAAGCCAGCCAAAGTGACAATGATACCATTCGTCTGCGTGTATGTGGCAAGACAACATCCAACAGGAACGGTAACCAACGTTTTTCCCGCTTCTGCCCGGAATGCAACAGTGACTCTATTTGTGAGATTGGCGGTAGGACATCTACACTGTCTAGTGTAGCTATCAGCCAAGTACTCTCAAGCGACTTTGACTCTGCCAATGCCAAAGACCGCAAAATATTGACCTTCACCAATAGCGTTCAGGATGCCGCTTATCAAGCAGGATTCTATGAAGCTCGCACTTTCCGTTTCCTATTCCGTCAAAGTATGCAGAAATACCTGAAGACATTGGATAGCCCCATCAACCTCGTGCAACTACAACAAGGATTTAAGGAATACTGGAAAACGAAATTGAATGAAGAAGATTATTATAACCGTTTTCTGCCTTCCGATTTGGCATCTCATATCGACCTACGCCATAACTATCGCGAAGGGCAAGGATTCATGCAACGTTTCAAAGATGAGTTCGACTTGCGTGTAGATTGGGAAATCACAAGTGAGTTCGGCCTCACAGCCCAACTGGGACGAACGCTAGAGAAAACTGGTTCTTCCGCCTCTTTCTTCCAAACTAAAAAGACATATATCAAACATTTCAACGGATGAAAGATTGGCTGATTGAGAACCATCTGGAATACGTAGCCAATGACGACAATAAATTCTGCCATTACGTGGAAGGCATCCTGCAACGGATGAGAATGCATGGAGCGGTGGATCATCCTTATCTGAATATGTATCGAAATGAAAAGTTGAACAGCTATGCCCTTAACTGGGTCTACGACCAACGACACTTTCTGAACAAACGTTTTGGAGGTGGTGTACAGTTTCCGAAACTGGTGGGAACTTACTACCTCGAACGAAACGGAGAACTACTTGATATGGCCGTCATCCGCAGAGAAGGAAAGCAGAACTGGTATAGCAATTATTTTCAGAACGTATATAATGTGGCACTGTTCATGAATACTTCCCTGTTCAACGACCTGATGCGTAAATTGTTCGATACAATGGAAGATATCGGCATCGTGAATAAAGGTTCGCAAGGTGGTGGAAACTATGCCATTAATCCCGAACACATCTGGATAAGCAACCGTGTGAAGCACATCCGTTGTGATTCCTGCCAGTCACAGTTATGCGTAGCCGAAATGGACGAATTGGCAGAAGGGACCAGTTGCCTGGACTATAAATGCCATGGTACATATTCTGACGAGGTGCGTCCGGAATTGAACTATTATCAACAGGTTTACAACCGGGAGATCTCCCCCGCGTACATGCTCGTGAGCATACCGGACTATTGGAACGAACAGAACGTGAAAAGCTGGAATAATATGACTTCAAGGAGCATCCGCATGCCAACTCTATTAATGCGCTGTCGGCCACTTCTACCCTTGAGATGGGTATTGATATAGGCGATTTAAATGTGACGGGCAATACTAACATCCCTCCCAAGCCAAGCAACTTCCTCCAACGTGTAGGACGTGCCGGGCGAAAAGAAGGTGCGGCACTTGTTCTGAATTATGCACATGCAGGCGAGCCACACGATATGTATTACTTTACTTATCCAACAGAAATGATGGAAGGTGAAGTAACAACTCCCGGCTGTTTCCTTGAGGCAAAAAGACATTCTACGCCGCCATTTCTTAGCTTTCTGTATCGACACATGGACCAGTGAGAATACCGGCAATACACTACCAACTCATTTAAGGGATTTAAGACTAACGGAAAATACACTTTCGACTGATGGATTTGTTATTAACCAAATCATCTCTTTCATAAAAGCTCATAAACAAACTCTCCGAGTACAGTTTACTGAACAATATGAGGTGCAAGTGCAACCCACCCTTGACAAACTATTTGCCTCACTTGATGATGACTCTTTCTATCAGTTGATTCTGAAGGAGTTTCATTCTTTGACCGAACGCCTCTATCAGTTGAATGAAGAACTCCAACTATTTAAAGAACAACAAAACCAATTGCAACCCAACGACCCTGCACACGAGAATCTGAAAGAACTCATCAAGGCATCCAAGATGCAATATGCGCAATTGATGCAAGAAAGCATGATAGAGTATATGACTAATGTGGGATTATTACCAAACTATGCTTTCCCCGAAACGGGAGTAAAACTTCAAGCCAATGTCTATTCATCTCGTGAAAAGGAAGACCATACGACCAATATAGCCGCACCTCGTTCCTTCGAACTGATTCGTTCCGCATCGCAAGGTATCAAAGAACTTGCTCCGGGTAGTAAGTTTTACACGCAAAAGTTTAAGCTGGAGGTAAGTGGTATTTCAACATTCGATTGGAATGACACTCTTTCCACAATGCGTTTCTGTTCCAAATGCGATTGCCTAGCTATGAAAGGGACACCAAATTATAACACAGCTGCCTGTCCGAAATGCGGCGATCCGTCGTGGAGTGTAAATACACACCCTGTTGTGAAGTTTACTAACGCACGAAGTATTATGAAAAAGACAGAGGCGGCACTTGACGATTCGGCAGAAGAACGTGACAAGGAGAACTATATTGTCAAAAAGCATTTTCTGTTTCATCATAATGGAATCATCTCATCATACGTCATGCGAGGAGTAGGATTTGGTATTGAATTCTGCAACAATATGGATTTATATGAGATAAACTATGGCATGCAGATGCAGTCGGGAGGAAAAACGGAAGTTAACGGTGATCCAACAGTATCTCAATACGGTTTTGTCACTTGTCGCTATTGTGGTAAAGCCACTCCCCTGCTCGCACGGAATGAAGAAGAACAGCATTACAGGTTCTGTAACCATGCTAATATCTCCTTTGGTGAGGATATAGAGGGAGAAGTATTCAAGCCACTCTACCTTTATCGCCACATTCAGACAGAAGCTATCAAGATATTGCTCCCCATCCAAATAATGGATGCTAAAGCTTCGATTGAGATGTTCAAGGCAGGTATCGTACTTGGAATGAAAGCCTACTATCGCTCCTCACCCGAACATATCCGTATCGACACATACAGCGAAATGAACCAGGCTACGCAGAGAAAGGATTATTATTTGGTAATGTACGATACAATCCCCGGTGGCACAGGGTATCTGTCAAAAGCTCTACAATACAGAACAATTTACCGACTTACTGATAAAAGCTCATAAACTGATTGACAATTGCGAATGCCAGTACGAAGGGAAAGATGGGTGTTATCACTGCATCCTGACGTATGGTAATCAATATAGCCGAGAGGAATTTAGTCGTGAGCGAGCTGAAGCATTGTTCAAAAATCTAATTGAGCACAAGAATTCATGGGAGACTTTAGCCGGCTCTGTCGGTACAATTGTACAAAGTGGCGTTATCGAAGACAGTGAATTGGAACTTAAATTCATTCGGGCCCTGAAGACAATAGCGAAAAACCAAGAAGTGGAACTTTGAGAAAGTGCCGGATATAGATAGCTATAAATATGTATTGAATATAAAAGACGTAGAGCAAAAAACACAGATGTTATTTACCACATACACCCACAGTTCGCACTGGAAATCCTTACGGAGTTCGGCACTACACTGTGCCCGACTTTCAATTCATTTGTGTATCAGCATGCATAGAAGGAAAAATAATTCCGAACGTATCCATCTTACCTCAATGGTCTATCTATCTTGGTGGTTATGCTTACCATGCCAAAGAGCCCAACATACGTTTTTACAAAGACTTGGAAAAACGAGAAGGTATCAAAGACTCGAAAACCCACCTAATGTATTCATGGACATTAACCTGGAAGATATCATGCTTTTTGAAAGCGAAAAAGAAGATTCTTTTTAGGGCTAGATTCGGTCAGCCGCCTGATACAAATGATTGAAAAGCCACTGAAAGGAAGCCTAAAAGGAAAAAAAGCATTTCTAAGTATTATAGATGTGGAAGGATTCATGGCACACGGAGGTTCTCTCTATGAGGGGAAATAACCTTCGATAATGAATGTGATGCCGAACTTACAGACGACTCCACAGATGAAGAAGTCGAAGCTGCTTTTTGACAAAGGTATTCATTATGATTGGCACATTCAACAAAATCTTTCATCTATAGAACGAGGAAGAATGGATAGGTTTCTGGCGCCGTTATAACTTGCTGCAATTCTTTAGTAATGTTAGTACCAAAACGATCATTAAAGATACACCTTCACCTATTAACAGAAAAAAGAGGTGAAAATCTATTATCCGGGATTAGAAGATATCATTGATATACTGATTGACAACAATATTTCCTTCAATACAGAAGGAGAAGGTGATCTGACTAATGAAGATGACGAAGTTATCGCTTCAGCCCGTATGATACTAAAAGAACTGAAGAAAATTGCTATAGACCCCTGACTCTAATACATATGCAGAAGTCTTTGCAATGAACGGTTATAAAGTAATAAGTTCAAATGAATTTACTGTAGAATTAATAAAACAAAAATAAAGATATGAGACTATTTCTTTCAGATACATTCTTTGATGCAATGTTTGATTTGCCAAAGAAGATACAAGATAAGGTGATTGCCTTTCAAAAAAAGTTTCGTGAAAACACGACAACATTAGGAATACATCTGGAACCCATCTCGCAATTTAAGAACTCTGCTTTACGTACTGCACGTGTGGATGACAATTACCGTGTAATTGTAGGAGTACTCGATGGTAACAATTACTCCTTACTCTATGTTGGTGACCATGAAGAAGCGTATCGATGGGGAAATGAACAAACGTTTTGTTTGGAATGAGCATACACAAGCTTGCCAATTAATCACTATTCAGGAAACAGAAGAGACAATGACCATTCCAGCCCATATCCCTACGGAGTCAGCGTTTTTTTGCAGGAGTTCCGGAAGATAAGTTGCTTAAAGTGGGGATTCCTTTAGAAATAATTCCACAGGTTATGACTATTCGTAGTCTTGATGATTTAGATGAGCTGGAATCTATCCTACCATCGGATGCCTATGAGAATTTGTTCAATCTAATGGATGGTGAGAATATAGATGAATTGGTAGCAATCACAGAAGAAGGGCAAGCAAAAAGCTGATGAAGACCAGTTACTAAGTAGTAATAACCGTCGTCGCTTTATTGAACTGACTGATGACGATGCCTTGCAACATATCATTGAACAAGGTATGGATAAGTGGCAAATTTTCCTTCACCCATCTCAACGAAAACTTGTGGATGCAGATTACAAAGGAACGATGAAAGTTAGTGGTGGTGCGGGAACAGGAAAGACAGTAGCCGCATTACATAGATTGAAATATCTGTGTAAAGAACCCTGATTCAAAAATATTGTTCACTACTTATACACGTACCCTACGTGAGAATTTGGAAGATTCTATCCAAAAACTGGACATACCTCGTCAACGATATACGCTGAGCAATATTGACCAAGTTTTACTAGATACAGCCCATCAATACAAAAAATCAAAGATAGTTTTAAAGTTCTTGATTACAGCGGCGATGAAGAATCATTAAAATTATGGCGTGAAGTATTAGAAACTGAGGTCACTGAATTTGATGAGCAGTTCTTGTATGATGAATATATCGATGTCATCGTTTATTATGGAAACACTGATGCACATCAGTATATGATGCAACAACGTGTAGGACGCACAAAAGCATTAAGCCGGAAACAACGCATGGACATTTGGAAGCTTGTAGAAAAAATACGTGGCTTTAAAACAGGAACGTAAAGTTGTTGACCGCCTTGAACTCTTCAATGAAACTACCCATTATTTAAAAAGAGAATAATATACATCCTTTTACGCACGTAATAGCAGATGAATTTCAAGACTTCTCAAATCCTGAACTGAAGTTTCTACGTGCCCTTGTGCAAGAAGGTCGCAATGATTTGTTCCTCACCGGTGACCCTATTCAACGTATTTATAGTGGACGAAAGATTAACTTCGGAGCAGCCGGCATCAATGTGAGAGGAGTAAGAAGTCGCAGACTTAAAATCAATTACAGAACAACAGAACCCATTAAACGCGTAGCTGTAAGTGTAGTCAAAGGACAAACCTTTGACGATATGGATGGTGGAACGGAATCAATAAAAAGGATATGTCTCACTAATTCACGGTGGCGAGAATCCTCAATATAAGGTAGTTAGTGGAGTCTCAGAAGAGGTGGAACAAGTGATAAATTGGATTACAGAATGCACCCGGAACAATATAGCCCTGAAAGACATATGTATAGCAGCTCCCAATATGAATCTAATGCGCGAATTACAAAATCGATTGCATACTGATGGAACTCACTATCGAATTCTCAAAGGCGCAAGTAAACAAGGAACCACTGACGGACTGTCACTTTGCACATTCCATTCACTGAAAGGATTAGAATTTAAAGTAATTATCCTAATAGGAGTCAATGAACGCTATGTGCCATCACAAGTAACCAAAACTCATCCATTTACCGGAATGGACAAATTATCGCAGAAGGAATATCTATCTTCCAAACGTTCATTGTTATATGTAGCTATTACCCGTGCACGTCAACTCGTTTTCATGGTAGGCTACGGAGAACCTTGTGGTTTATTAGCTTCCATGGTTGAAAAATAGACATATTATACTCAAAGAAGTATCAAAAGAAAATGAGGATAAGTCACCTGGACCTATCCTCATTTTTCTTTTGATGTATTATTCGTTTATTTATCGAGATTACTTCACTTCCTCAAAATCAACGTGATATATCTATCAGCGACTTGCGTACATGTGTTGCAAATATAACGCAAACCCGAAAATAAGCATCCATAAGCAACCACAGCTCTTGCTTGCAAAATTACGATTTTTATTCATAAATAAAGAGATGTAAACGCATAAAAATCAAAAGAAAGCGATGTTTTTAACAGATTCTTCGGTTTTATCCTTACCTTTGTGTATGATATTGGGATGTTATACCCAAACAACAATAAGAAAACGATGCAGATACATAACAATACATTGATAGCGGAATGTTCAGCTTACGATTTCAAGGAAATGTTGGAACGTAAGAAAGTAAAGTCATGGCTTAAATCCGTGTCGGCTTTTGCCAATACGGATGGTGGCAGTTTGTTCTATGGCGTGAATGATGACGGCGTAATTGTAGGGTTGGAGAATCCACAAGCCGATGCTGATTTTATCAGTGAAATGATAAAGGCAAGACTTGACCCTGTGCCGGAAATACAACTTATTCCGATTGAACACGAAGGACATACCCTGCTTGAAGTAAAAGTAAAGGCAGGAACGCTGACACCTTATTATTACTATCAGGATGGGACACGTACCGCATATGTACGAGTTGGGAATGAAAGTGTAGAATGCAACTCCCAACAATTACTTTCGTTGGTATTAAAAGGCACGCACATGACTTGGGATTCACTGCCTACCCAAGTGGATGCCAGCAAACATTCTTTCATCATCCTTGCCAATACTTTCCGTGAGCAAACCCATCAGGAATGGAACGATAAGTATCTGGAATCATTCGGGCTGGTAACTCCTGACGGCAAACTGACCAATGCAGGATTGCTGTTTGTGGATAATTGCACGGTATTTCAATCGCGTATTTTCTGCACCCGTTGGACTGGACTCTATAAGGATGATGCCATCAGTTCCGTAGAACATCGGGCTAACCTTGTGCTGCTCTTAAAATATGGTATGGATTTCATCAAAAACTATACCATGAGCGGCTGGGTGAAGATGCCAAACTATCGCCTTAACCTCCCCGACTATTCCGACCGTGCTATCTTCGAAGGATTGGTAAACCACCTTATCCATCGGGATTATACCGTGATGGGCGGTGAAGTACATATCGATATTTACGATGACCGTGTAGAACTGGTATCACCGGGTGCAATGCTTGACGGAACACGGATTCAAGACCGAGACATATACAAAGTTCCATCCATGCGCCGCAATCCCGTCATTGCGGACGTGTTCACACAGTTGGACTATATGGAGAAACGTGGTTCCGGTTTACGTAAAATGCGAGAGCTTACAGAGAAGCTACCCAATTTCCTGCAAGGTAAAGAGCCGCAATATCAAACGGAAGCGACTTCTTTCTACACCACATTCTATAATTTGAACTGGGGTGACAACGGAAGAATGCCTGTTGAAGAAGTAGCCAACAGAGTAAATAGTACCCTCGAAAAGTACCCGGTAAACGAAGAAAGTTCGGTCGAAAAGTTCGGTGTAAACACAAAAGAGTTCGGTGTAAATGAAGAAAGTTCGGTCGAAAAGTTCGGTGTAAATGCGGATAAGTTCGGAGATACATCGGAAATACAGAAGAAAGTCAGTAAAACTGCACAAAAAGATAATCGACCTCGTTATTTCAGATCCTTCAAAATCACAGCTGATAATATGGCCAACAAGATTGGTGTAACTAAACGCGCTATAGAGAAAAATATCAAGAGCCTTAGGGGTATGGGAATTTTGGTTCACGAAGGTTCAGACAAGGCTGGTTATTGGCGCATTATTGTTAAACCATAAACAGAACAACAAACCTATGGAGACCTCTTTCATACCATTCTTTGCAATCATAGCCGTTTTGATTATCGCCTTTTTGTTTGCCTCTTTGCCACAGGTAAACCATAAAACGCGATACCGAGTGCTTTATGCAATAGCCATTATCATGCTATTAGCTGTTATCCCTATTAGTGAATATATGGCTGGTGGCATACAAAACTCAAGTAACAATTATCTGCTTGTCCTAATATTCGATATTGCAGTAGGATATTTCTGTATGTACATTGCTGCTTTGCTAAAATTCAACGTTCTTAAACGAAAGAACCAAGCATTAGAAAACGCCTTGACAGAAAAGCAACAAGAAAAATGTAGCAATCCTAT
>VOFJ01002936.1_pt1 | contig 65314 bp, 76 predicted proteins | sample 5384081 | NCBI WGS metagenome assembly VOFJ01 (sample SAMN12384729, study PRJNA508395) | human gut metagenome | isolation source: healthy gut I | host: Homo sapiens | reverse complement strand
CGATCTGACTTGTTCGTGAATCGTCCCGGCGGTTGCTGCCTGATGGGCGGTTCGATTGATAATCCTGCATCATGTGGTTCTTCTCCAGTCCAAGCGAAAGGGCGATGACGGCAATGTCCGTCACCGCCCTTTTGCTCAAAGGTTCGCAGCTGATTTATTCAGCGTTTTCTTTCTTCTTTTGCTGTAAACGTTGATGCCGATTACTGCGCCGCCGCTGATAAACAGCAGTGCGATCCAGAGGATCATATTGCTGTTGTCACCGGTTTTCGGGCTTTTCTGCGCCGGTGTCCGGGTTGGTTTGCGTAGGATCGGTCGGTTTTGTTGTGGAGCCGGCAGCCGGAATCTCAACTGCCGCCTTCTTGTAGCCGCAAACCTTGCACTCCTCATGCCTGAGCCCTTTTAGGGTTGCGGTCGCTTCCTATCTACCACCCACTTGAAGCTATGTACTGCAACATCGTCCTTGTCACCGCAGGAGCACTCATGCCAGTGGTTGTCGGCGTCGTACTTCCACTCGCTGCCGTAGCTGTGAGTATGCTCACCGCCGCCTGTGCCGCTATTGCGCAGAATCGTCAGCGTGTAGGTTTTAGCACCGATTCCCACGACAATGTCGGTTGTGCCGCTGTTGGGGATGGCAACGGTTGCGCTGCCGCCGGTGGACAGAGCCTGTCCGTTGATGCTCACGGGCTCGCCGTTTCCAGACACCGCTGTGACTAGCGTAGATGTTGCTCCGCTATCATTTTGCAGCGTATAGGTATAGTTCGTTCCGTTGGCGGTAAAATCGCCGAGCCCCACTGCCAGACCTTCAAAGGTCAGAATGTCATCACCGGGCACTGCGGCTCGCACCACTACGCGGGCGCCAAGCCGGGAGAAGGTGACGGTTTCCGTCTGGAAGGTTTCCCCGAGATGGCACCGCTAATACCGGTCATTTTCGTTTCCAGAACGGTCCCGGCAGCATCCAGCAGCGTGGCCACCAGCGTTGCGCTAGTCTGAGACTGCAGGGAGTTGTTGCGCAGGGTAATGGCGGCGGTGCTGTGACCGTTGCCGTCGTTCCCCTGTGTCACATCCATAGTCATCCGCTCTCCGGTGCGGGCCAGTGCGCCGGTCATATGGACGGTGGCCTCGCTGTCACTGCCGTCATACTCCGGCAGGCGCTGAGTGCTTCCTGTTCCACCGATCTTGCCTTCCGCCCACGCCTCGGCGTACAGATAGGTACCCACATTGGGGATCTCGGGTTTGCCAATGGAGTCATATACTTGCCCAGATCATAGGTCAGGTCCAGTGTAAAGGTTCCCTGATCGATGCGGGCGAGGGCGCTGTCTTCGGAAATGGTAATTTCATTATCGCGAACCGATACGCCGTTTGTGGCGCAGGCTACCACTGCAGGTTGGGTATGCAGATCGTCCGCATAGAACGCAAGCTTCACCTCGCGGCCCTTTCCGCCGGCCAGCGTGGCGGCAGAAGAATTATAGAGGGTCATGCGCACCGTGCGCTTGCCGGCACTCTCCGCAATCACTTCCATTTGCGAGATGCCAATGTCGGGATAATCCAGATACACTGTGCCGTTTTCGTTGATGCCGCCGGCGGCGGTGATGGTGATGGTATAGCTCGGGTCGGTCACGCGATCCTTCACATGGTGCCAGACGGTAAGGGTGGTGCTTTCATTGGGCAGCAGTGTTTCCGTAAGGGTGACGGTTTCCTCGATGTCAAGGCTGACCGTTAGCTTTGTCACATCGTTCAGCCCGGTGTTGCGGATGGTAAAGCGAATGGGTGTCAGGCTGTTCAACGCCAGCGTTGCATAATCCACACCGATCTGTTCCACTGCCACCGCATCGGTGATAAAATTAGAGGTAGCAGTATAGAGGATCGTTTCCTCCCCGGAACGGTCACGCCGCCGATTACCTCCTGGTTTTTATCGTCATACCGGGTGGCCTGAATGGCAGCCTGCACCTGATTGGCGCCGCTGACATAGGCATCAAAGTGGTCAACCAGCGTGCGATCCGGCAGCTCTGCCAGTTCCAATGGTGCGGACAGAGTGTAGGTATTTGTGGCATAGCGCAGCTTGGCCGCCTTCAAAATGCCGTGATCTACCGCGCCGTTGGCGTTATTGACAGTCTCATTCCAGACGATGGTAAGATCATTGCGGCTGCGATGATTCCCGCTGAGGGAAGCGAAGCGGAAGTCTCCGCCCACGACGGCGTTGCCGCTGCTGGTCAGGGTCGACAGAGAGCCGGGGAAACTGTTGGACATGGTGCCGCTGCCGTCCACAGCCAACAGCTGAATATCGCTGCTGCCGTCTCGGACACTGTGCCAACCGATGACAAATCGGTCATCCCCACTGCCGAAGTTGGTTGCAACGACCTGGGAGTTTTCGTCAAGATTGCTGTCACAGGTCGCCAGCATGGCTGTACCGGGAGTTCCGTCAGCAGCCACGGTACAATAGGCGGTCTCGTAGGCGGAGGTATCTCCGGTTCCGCTGCGGTCCAGCGAGTAAACCGCCATAGCGGTTCCGTCGGGCAGCATGGCCGCCTGCAATGCCTTCACGCGGCCAGTAGCACCGTTATAAAGCATTTTGGCCTCGTTCCAGGTGCCGTCAGTGCTGTCATAGCAACTGTACATGATACAATCTCTGGTCGTGAAATTCAGCAGGTTGCTGCTGTCCTGCGTACCGGGATCGGGGGTGTAGACGCTGCGCCAGAACGCGATGGCCTTGCCGTCGCTGCCTACTGCCGTGGCTGGGGCCAGATCCGGCGTGCCGTCATCGGTTAGGCGGGTGGAAGTCCAGGCTGCGCCGTTATAGACGGACACTACGATCTCAGTGCTGTTCATCAGCAGGTTTTGCTCTTCCAATGTCACGGCATCACCGGCATTTTTACCCGGCAGGTCGGTGCCCATGCGAACCCAAGCCGCCGCCGCGAAGCTGCCGGTGCCGGACAAAGAAACGCTCGTGTCGCCGTAGCCGGGGAACCCTGTGGGAAGCGTCAATTTCACTGGAGAGAGTATAGACGCCGCCAGTGAGGGTGGAGAAATGCGCCCGGCTGTCGTAAATACTGCTGCTGTCGCCGTCGTTGATGTAGGCCAATACCTTCCCGTCATCGCTGAGCTGTGGATAGGATGTGGGGTTTGCATTGGTCTGGATGTTTTCCAGCCCACTGGTGGCGTTCAGAGAGAACAGCATCATCCGCTGCTGGGGCTGGCCCCAAGTACGGGCATATTGCTCCAGATAGTCCCGGCTTTGGAGCGTTGCACTTGCAGAAGCCACCTGCATTCCGCTCTGGGCCGCCGCCATCCGCAGCGAGGCAAGGCTCAGCCCACTGGTGGCGTTCTTCCAGTAGTTGTCGATTGTTTTCCAGTCATTAAAAGTCTTGGTGCCTTCAAGGGTTCCGGAGGCGATCACCGCCTCGTAGGAGATAAACAGGAAGCTGGCTACAAATTTGATTCCCACTTCGCTTTGGATCCCCAGGGCCTGACCGTTGATCTGGCGCTTTGTCTCGTCGGCAAGATAGGTGCGGGAAAGGAACTTATTCTGACTGTCCACATCCAAATTGCCGAATAGGCCGATCTTCAGCGCCACGACCGAATAGTCAAAGCCAATGCCGCCAAACGCGTGGACATAGGCGTTGATACGCAGCGTGGTCAAAAAGTCATTCACTGCCGTGGCCGTGGGATCGCTCCAGGCAAGCTCTGTACCCTCGCCCTGCTGGCCGTAGCGCACTGCGGTACGGAAATCCAGCTGAATGGCACCACCCAGCTCAAAGGTTGCTGTCAACGGCACAGGGCCAGCCATGGCGTTCACGCTGAAGGTGAAGCCCACGCCAACGCCGGCGGTAAAGCCGCCGCCTACGGTGAAAACCTCCCACTCCTTTTTTTCGGTGTTATAGCGGATTTCCGCTTCGTAAAAGCCCTCCAACTGCAAGTTGAGATCTGTGTTGGTGACCTTGCCGGCTATGGAGTTGGCGTTGTACTCCCCCTTGGGATCATAGGTACCCTTGGCCATCTGGCTCAGATCCCCGGTCCCGGGCACGCCCACTTCCAGGTTCTGCGTCAGCACATTCGCACCCAAGGCCACGCCGTCCTCGGAATAGTCCATGTCCTCCATCTCCAGCGTATTGTACCCGGCCCAAATCATGGCACGGAACACGGAGGGATCTTCGCTGGGGGTGATAATCATTTTGAACACGGAGGTGTCCACCGGACCGCTCAGATCATCCAGCCGTCCGGTCAGCACCTTGAGAATGTTACTATCGCCCACTCCGCCAAAGTCAACGTCATTCACTCCACTGGAGTCCTTCATCGTCAGCAGAATACCGGTGACGCGCTCATCCTCTGTCACCTTGGGCACTCGGGTCAGATCAACGACCCGGAAGGGCATTATTTTCTCTTGCAGCAGGCTGCCGTTCAGGCTCAGCTGCGTTTTCATACCTACATCCTTGCCGTCGGCGATCCATCCAGAGGTGGTCATGGTGGCCTCGGTGAGGGTCAGATCGTTTTCCGCTACGGGGATGGATGAGAAGGGGTACTGCTTGGTACTGCTGCTCTGGGCGGCAGGAAGAACGCCGTATTCGTCCGCCATCTTGAGACTGTAATTCTTCGCGTTGGCAATATCCTCGCCCCAGAGGAACATGGTGGTGTGCAGTCTTGCTGTTTTAAAGCTGCTGTTAGGGCCAATCTTCCCAGTCGAGCTGCGGACATCCACCTTCTGACCGTTGGCAAGACCGTAATCAACGCTTTGCGCCACAATAAAGGGTTTGTTTTCCTCCCCCGGCGGCACACTCTCCAGAGAGACAACGCCCTCTGCGGTGCGCATTACATCGTCCACGCCCAGCTTGCCGTTGACGGTCAGCAGCAGCGGATAGTACCTGTTGCCGTCAATTGCGCTGATCTCCAGAATGTACTCCAGCTGATCCAGAGCGGAAAGCGGCGTGGTGTTGCTCTCGCCCTTTTCGGCCGACCAGAACTGGGTGGAATCCAGATAGACGGTTATATTTCCCGCCGCATCCGTGGTATAGGTGTTGCCGGTGATGCCGCTGACAAGTGCCCCTGCCCCGGAGCCCAGCAGAGCTGTTTCGCAGTAGCCTCCGTTTTTTATAAACGCCGCCGCGAACGGTCCACCGTCTTGTTCGCCAGCGGATCGCCGCCCGGCGTGATGAGCGTCACAGATGCCCGGGCGACTCGCCGAAGGCTGAAGGTATTCAAGGGATAAAGCTGCAGTTTTGTGGCATCCCGCTCGCCGGAACGCAGGTTTTCTTTATAGATGGTGCCCAGATACATATCCGCGCCGGAGCCCGACCGCAGAGACACCTCACTGGCAATTCCGTTGGGTTCGTAAAGCGCCAGCACGCCTTCACTGTTGGTCGTGACCGTTTTGGGCACACCTTTGCCGTCGGTGTATTGCAGCGTAGTTTCCGCTGCAGGCGTCAGCTGGAAGAGATAGAACTTATTTTGCAGCGTTTTTCGCTGTCACCTGTACGTCGGTACGCATACCGTGGCGGCATGGGTAGCCGTGACGGTTGCGCTGCCGTTGGCCAAGCCGGACAGCGCCATTTTGGTTTCGGGAAGGTAAGAATCAAAGGAGAAGTTTCTGATGTCCTCATACAGTCCGCCCTGCTTGTAGTTGACGGAAATGGCATTGTTGTTGCTGGAGAGCCACTGGATACCGTCTTTAAAGGAGTTCCATCCGTACTCGTCATAGTTGATGCCGATGTACTCGATCAACCCCAACTCCTGGCGCAGCTGCATAATTTCAGCTGTAACGGTGGGCAGGCTGCCGCTGACCTTGGAGGTATTGTCCATGGTCAGCGCAGAAATCGTTTCTCCTTTGTCGTCCTGCACCTTCAGTGCGTCGGCATCGTAGACATACAGGGGGAAGGAGTCGGTGCTGGGAGATTCCTCACCGGGATTCTCCACGCTCAAAACCACCTGATAGGTGTCCTTCAGATTGCCGGCTTTCACACGCTGTAATGGCAGGGGGAAGCTTCCGGAGGTGCCGGATAGGCGCTCACTGGCCACCTCATGGGTGTTGTTGTCCTCTGTGACCCGGGTAATGGTCAGCGTGGGCTGCAAAGGGGCGCCCTCAGTGGTGTTTTCCACCGACCAGTTGATATTGACGGCGCCGTCGGTATCCTTGTGGTAAATGCTCTGGGGCGGTGTCAGCCTGGCCGTGGCAGGCGGTGCCTGCACGATGATCCAGGCAAGTGCCGACAGGCGGACGCCCTCACCCCCGGCGTTGGGGTGCGGCATGGAGACCAATACCGTGTAGGCAGGGGTATCGCCGTTGGAGAGCTTGGAGAGCACATTCTCCCCGATCCGCACGCTGTTTTTATCCTTGCCGGCGGTATAAGTCGCAACGGGCTTGCGCCCGCTCAGCGCCGCCTCATTCGCGTAGTTGCCCTCATACAGTTCGATCCTGTAATCGAACTCTTTGCTCGGTGCCATCAGCGCGGCATTGGAGCTCCACAGCACGGTGGCGGGCTGATTTACTCGCGTCACGATGGACGAGCCGCCGGGAATCACCAGTGCCAGGGAATTGCCTGCCGTCACGGTATAGGGCTGTGACTGGCCCGTCACATCATCGGCAGCGTCCTCAGTCCCGTTGTCCGCCGTAAAGGTAAAGGTGACGGTTCCCACCTTGGTTCCTGTGGTGGCAACAAGGCCGGTATTCTCGTTGATGGTGGCAATGTCCAGGTCATTGCTGCTCCATTTACCGGTGGTGCAGCTGGCCTGCTCACCGTCCCCAAAACCTTTGCCTTAAGCGTGGGGCGGGCGGAATCGGCGAGGGAAATCGTATAGTCGGCGTCATTCGCTTCCGGGACGATGGTCACCGTGCTCACGGAAACTTTCTTTGCCACCGTGAACTGCCGGGTCAGGGGAAGAACATTCACCCAGTCAGGAGAGTCTTTCGTGCCCTCGTTGGCCTGCAGCGTCACCGTATAGGTGCGGGTGTAAGCTGCGGGTGCGATTGCGTAGTCGCTAATGGTGAAGGCTTCCTTCTCTGTGTCCAGATAGACCTGCAGATGGATTGTTTCATCCGTGGAGTTGTCCCTCAGTTCGAGGCGGAAGGGGGCTTCCTTCTGCTCTGTTCCTGCCGGGATGTGATAATCGTTGTATACGGTCTTGTAGGCCTCCGTCATGTTGGCGTTCATCGTGAACGATGCATTGCCGTTGTCGTAGTCGGCGGTCAGTGCGGTGGGAGGCGTTGCGCATCAAGACGCTCTTCAGCGCAACGCCGGCAATCGGGTCGCTTTGATAGGGTGCAGTATCCAGCCCATGGCCGAAAACATCCTCCACGCCGGTCATACCATTGACGGTGACCGTGGTGGCATCTGCATCCTGCACTGGGTACCAGAGCATTGCCGTGACACCGTAGTTGTTCATGGAAAGTTCAGCGGCGCTATACTCTTTGCCGTTGATGGTCACGCTGGCGTTTCTAAGATCCACGAACTCGCTAAAGGTAACTGTGATGGGCACGTGCTGTCCGCTGGCATAGGTTCCCGCCGGGGCCGTGACGCTTTGAATGGTGGGGGCGTCCGTGTCCACCAGCCTGGCGGTGACGTTGCTGTTCTTGGTGGTGGCCCAGGAATTTTGGATTTCGCCCTGTACACTTTTCATATACAGTCGGAAGGGCAGCCAGTACCGCTGATCCCCTCTGTTTTGCGTGGTAGACTGCAGGGAGATGTTGACCGTTTCGCCCTTGTTAATCGTACAGCCCAGCGCTCTCGTTCTGTCGCCGCTGAGCTCCAGAGATGTTCCATTGAACTTGTACTCCGTCAGATAGAACGGGGCAAAGGGCTGGTTTTTATACCAGCCATACGGCGCATCGCCAGTATAGGCAGCTACGCTGGTACTCCAGTTAAACTCGATGCTGGCGTCGATTTGGTATGGTTGATAAAATGGGTCGGAGCCGCCGGGAAGCACCGAGTTGCGAGCGCCCTCCAGAATTCTGATGGTATCGCTTAGCGCAACGAAGTCCGGATTATTGGCACCGAGGGCATTGTATTCATCTGCCAGCAAAGGAATATACATATCCCCCTGTATTGTGGCTGTACTTTCGTATCTTTCCTCATAGTTCGGCGCGGTCATTGATGTTTGTATTGCGGGGGCGCCAACCGTCTTTATTAGCTTGAGCTGACAGTGGTCGGCATAAGCGGCGCCGTCATAGAACACCAGATTTTCCGCATCGTAAAATTCAATCATCCCCAGCAGGTCGCCATAGGAATAAGTATTATCGTGCCAGGCTGAGTTCCTCCTTTGGTTTTAACCTTGACAGTGATTTTACAAGCACCTAAACTGAAGTCGAGCCTACGTCATAGGTCAGCTTGTAGGACCCGTCGCTTTGCTCGACGACCTCACTCGTCTCGCCTATCGAGACCTCCACACCGGTGATATAATCGCTGAGCTGGCCTTTTTGAATGCGGTAGGAAAAGCCGACCGGTTTTCCGCTGTATACAGTAAAAGGCCCGGAGCTCCAGGTGTTGTTTGCGAGATTCCCCAGCGTTTGGCTCATCATGCCGCTCATATCCACCGTCTCAACGCCCTCAGGCTTTGTGGCAAAGGCGGAATACTGCAAGCTGATGCCCTGCAGCTCCAGCTGCTCCATCAGGCTATTGAGATTCTCCAGAGCTTCCCCGGCAAACTCCCTGCCGGAGAAATAGGTGTCCTTGATCCGCTGCAGCTCCTGTTCGATTTGGATCATGGTCTTCAAATCGCCCAGCGCCACCGGAGTCCCATCCACGTCGGCTATACGGGTGAGATCCGTGGCGGGATTTTCCAGCAGCTCCATGACAGCCGCCAGTGTCAACACCTGGCCGTCCAGCGTGATGGTTTGATCCACCTTGAAATTGCCGTCTTCATCCAGCAGCCCCAAAGCGTTCAGCATGGAAAGCACCTGGTCGCTGCTACCGCCAGTCAGGGCGGAGAGCTGCTCCAAAATCGCCTGATTTTCCTCGGGTGTGTTGCCCAGCGAATCGCTCACCGCTGCAAACGCCGCTGTCGGCAGCATGGTCAGCACCATGCAGCAGACGAGCAGTATGCTAAGTATTCGTTTTTTCATTGGCTTTTCTCCTCCTGTTCGTGTCGGTTCGGTTTGTCCGCCCCGCCTTTTTTCTGGTTTTCTCTGTTTCTGAGCCGGAAGCACAGCGCGGTGAACGCTGCCGCCGCGGCAAAGGAGACGACGGCCACCAGCACATAGCCGCCCGCGTCATCCCGCAGCAGCATCGCGCCGAACACGCCCCATGCTTCCGGTTGCCCCGGCCCGACGACCGTGCCCGCCGCCTGCATCAGTGCCGCGAACAGCAGCATACACATAGCGCTCAGTCCATAGATGCCGCGCCGCTGCCTCCGGCGGGTGTTTTCCCGCACCCGCTGCTTGACGAGTGCGACCCGTCTTGCGGTATCGTACACTTCGTTTGAACCCCCTTTCCGGTTTGTCTGAAACTGTGGCCTAAAAACCCTTTCACTTATATAGGTACAAAAAATCGAAAAAACTCTCACCCAAAACGCAAAATTTTTCAAAAAAATTTGAGAGCCGCCAAAAAGCAGCTCTCAGGGAGTAGATATTCGGTTATTTCCTCTGCGATAAGCGGAAAGCAGACAGCTTTCCCGCCGCCACCAGCAGCACCGGCAGGGCATAGGCGATGTACTGCGCCGCGCCGCCGTAGGCGATGAGCAGATTGTAGATGGCGTGGAGGGTGATGGCCGCGCCCAGCAGCCCACAGGTGCCTGCGATCTTCAGCCACGTCCGCTGCCACGTGTATGCAAGGCCACCGCCGACGATCAAGCCGCAGAGGACGTGCATCGCGCCCGTGCCGAAGCCACGAAAGAAGATGAAGGAGAAGCGGTCCGCGCCGTTTTGGATCAGATAGCACACATTTTCGAAGGTGGCGAAGGCGAGGGCGACCGTGATGGCGGCGGGCTTGATCTTATCCCCCTCCGGCTCGAATACCAGAAGATAGAACACCAGCGGCAGCAGCTTCATCATTTCCTCCACCACCGGCGCGATCTCCGCCGTGGCGGCAAGGGCGTCCGCCTGACATACCGCCGCGAGGAAGGTGTTGATATAGGCCGAAAGCAGGCATACCCCCATCCCGGCAATGCAGAACAGGAAGAAGCGAAGCTGCCGCCTGCCCATGCACAAAGCGGCCACCAGCAGCGGGGACACCATGCAGATAAAAATATTCTCGATGTAGGTCATGCAGCCACCGCCTTTCTCGTGGCGGGCAGCAGCCCCAGAATCGCAAGCGTCAGCAGCATATCGCACCAGAAGGTTGGGCTTGCCGGTGAGGTATCCGGCCAGAAGCAGCCCACCGTCCAGAGCAGATACTCCGCGAACGCAAAGCACAGCACGCCGATGTGGAAATGCCGCATATTCCGCGCCGCGCCCGTCTGCCCATTGCGTAGACCAGCCCACGAATGGCGCAGAAGGAGAGCCACATCATCATGCCGCACCAGATCAGGTTGGAGAGAATATCCCCGAAGATGCAGTAGAACGCCAGCAGCGGCACACCGAACGCAGGCGCAAGCCACGCCCTGCGGCAGCGGAAGGTGCGCTCAGCTGTCCGGTGAGCGTGGCTTGCAAAATGCGCAGGAAGATTAGGCTGGCCACCCAGCCGAACTCCGACACATAAAAGACGCGCGGTGTGGTGTCGAACAGCAGCAGATACAGCGTCCAGTAGAGAGAACCAAGGGCAAAGCAGCCATAGAAGCACAGCAGCAGGAAAGTACATCTGCCGGCTGCTTTTGCGGTAGGCGATGCCCGAAAGCAGCGCGCCGACGAACGTGACCAGCAGTTGCAGCAGGTTCTCAATCAGCTCCATGAATCCCCTCGCTTTCCTTGTTCTGATCGTCCTCCCGGTTCATCTGCCGCAGCCGGAAGCACAGAACGGTCACACACACGCCGAGTAAAAACGCCAAAAGTCCGATGACGATGTATCCCAAGGCAGCGCCGCCGTGAAAGATGCTTGCCGCCGTTTCAAAGCCGGAATAGTCGCCTGTCTGGATATTTGCGGCAATGCCGGGTATGGCGAGGGACGCGCCGATGAGCAGCACAAGGCACGCCGCCACGGCGGAAGCCATGGTGATCGTATTGCGCCGCAGCCGTTTCTCTCGCTCAATTTTGGCGATGCGCCGCTTCGTCTCCGCACGCGTCCTCATGACTCCGCATTTGTGATTCCCTCCCGTTCTAAGAGCCTTCGCAGGCTCTCTTTTCCGCGATACACCATGTTGGTGATCTGTTTTACCGTTTTTCCCGTGACCTCCGCCGCCTGCGCGTAGCTCATATCCTCAAAATAGGTGAGATAGAGGACTTCCCGATAGTCCGGGTTCATTTCGCCCATGCAGAAATGCAGAACGCGGTTTCGCTCCTCCGTCCGGATGACCTCCTCCGCCAGCAGCCGTCCGTCCGGCTCGCCGGTCAGCTCATCGAGACTGAACAAGGGCTTTCGTTTGCTCTTATGGCGCAGCGCCATGTGCCGCGCCGCCTTATAGAGATACGCCTTGAAGCCGCCGTCCCGGATGCGGTTTTTTCGTGAACAGATAGGCGAAAACATCCAGCATCAGCTCCTCCGCCTCGTGAACGTCGTGCAGATAGCCGTCAATATACAGGGTCAGGGGGTCGCCGTATTTTTTCATCAGGGCATTGAGCCCTTCGTCGTCGCCGCTCAGATATTGGCGGTACAAGCTCTCATCGCAGGTCATAGCGTTCACTTCCTTTTTGCGGATGCTAAAATGCAGAGGGGTATCCGTCAGGTGCTTGTCCTGCCGGGATCGCGGCGCTGTTCCTGAAAGCGCGGGTCGGACGGCTTTTCCGCATTTTCCGGGATCGCCCATGAGCGCCCGAACCGGGACGCGCCGGGGATCCGCCCCTCGGCGCAATATTGGTTGACCCGCCGCTCTGACACGCCCCAACGGTAGGACGCCTCCCGAATGGAGATATAGCCCTTGATCCCGTTCATACCGTACCTCCGCATGGATAATACTCAACACGATACATTATATACGAATATCCGAAGAAACACAAGGCATCCGGCGAAGTGTTCAGAGAAAAGTTGCGGATAAGGTTGATTTTTTGAAAAAATCCTCCGAAATCTGGCCAAAACGCCTTGTTCAGATTGTAGTATAAGGCAAAGTTGAAAGCTGCCATTGACCGACTTCTGCCAGCCTGTTCCAACCTGGAAGAACTGCTTCGCCGCCTGCAGAGAGAAGGTTATGAGATCAAGCGCGGCAAGTATATCTCCGCCAGAGCGCCGAATCAGGAACGGTTCACCCGTCTGAAAACCCTTGGTGCGGATTACACCGAAGAAGCCCTTGCCGCCCGGATCGCCGGACGCGCCAGACCTTCCCGCCAGCCGAAACAGCAGAACGGAAAGATCAGCCTGCTCATTGATATCCAGAACAACATCAAGGCACAGCAGAGCACAGGCTTCACCCATTGGGCGAAGCTCAACAATCTGAAACAGGCCGCTAAAACCATGAACTTCTTGACGGAGCATGGCATCGGCAGCTATGAGGAACTGGAATGCAAGGTGGACGCCGTGTCTGCGCGCAGAGATACCACTCATACGGAGATTAAGCGGATAGAAAGCAGAAGTGCCGAACTTACCCTTGTGATGAAGCACGCTACCACCTATCGCCAGTTGAAACCGATCTACGACCGTTACCGTAAATCCGGCGATAAGGAAAAGTTTCTGCGGGGGCATGAGAGCGAAATTATCCTTTTTGAAGCGGCCGCCAGAGAATTGAAACGGCTGGGGGCTGTGCCGCTGCCGATAACTGAAAGCATGAAAACGGAGTTTGCTAAGCTCAACGCAGAAAAGGAACGGCTCCTTACAGAGTACAAAACCGCAAGAACCGAAGCCCAGGAATACGATACCGTCAAGCAAAATGTGGATGCGCTGCTGGCCGTTCCAAAGGAACAGGAACAACAGCGGCGGCATGAACTGGAATAAATTTCTTTGAAAGACGCTGGGCGTAGCTCCCGGCATCCTGTATAATGGAACTGCGGAAGGAGGTTTTACCGATGACAAGAAGCGAAGCAATCAAAGCATTTTTCTTCAAAAGCGTATTGCCCGTGACCGTGGCACTGATCCTGTATTGTATCTTCAAATCCGCCTGCGTGAAGAACGGAGAGCTTGACTATGTATGGCTCTGGATACTATGCGGGTTGCCGTTTGGACTCCATCGGATGTGCCTCTGGATCGTGCCGGGCGGCGGCTCCCTGGGTGGAGGGATCGCCCTGTTCGCGTTGAACCTCATTATCGGCGGCGTAATCGGAGGTTTCGTTCTGGCATGGCGGCTGATCGTAGCCGTGTGCCTCCAGCTCCCGGATCCCGCCGCTGATGCTGTCGATGCCGTCCTTGCAGATGCGGGCAAGCCCCTTCATGGTGTAGTCCCAGTCCTCTGGCAGCGACAGCATGAGGGACAGTAGCCCCTTCGCTTTCAGGGACAGCGACCTGTCCCGCAGGTGGTAGTTGGACATGACCGTGTAATCTCTGGTCTTTTCGATACGAAATACAGCCATCTTCGCACCTCCTTCCTCTGAAAATGAAAAGTGTTGATTTCGATGAAAAAAGCCTCCGGTTTGCCTCTCGGATGTGATCCATAGGAAAACATCCATGCCCGCCTGCTTGCGGCGGTCAGAGAGGAAAAAACAGAGGCTTTCGCACCCTAATTGATACAGTTTTCGGGTGGGTATAGGCACGGATATGAAAAAACGCCATAGGGCGGCTGCCTATGGCGTGGGGACAGGAAAAGGGCACTGATGTGAAAATCAGCGCCCTGCCTGTCAGTATGAGATTTTTGACTTCGTACCGTGTTCCCTGCCTTTGAAAACATTGATTTTACTGACTTTCTTATGTTTTCTTATTAGGAGGCGAGGGAAGCCACCGCTTTTTGACTGAATTATTGCTTGAGCTTTACGTTGTTTCTGATGGTGCGTTCGCTGCGCGGACGGTTCGTCAGGCGTTGCAGCACGGCGCTGATCTGCCCCTCGGCGGCTTCGACCTCGGCATGGAACGCGCGGGCGGAGACGCGCAGCGCCCCGTGGCCGAGGATGATGACCTGCTCGGGGCCGTCGGACGTCGCCACGCGCACGCGGCGTTCGCGGCGCAGCTCGTAGGTCGCGCGCTCGATGTAGGTGTCGGCAGTCTCAGCCTCTTTCGTGTAGACGACCTTGACGCCGTGTACCGTCTGCACACTGCCGGGGTTGCCCTTGACCTTATAGGCGTCGAACACGACGATGACGCGGCACTTGCGAAAGCCCTGATAGTTGGCGAGAATGTCGATCAGCGCGCCGCGCGCCGCGGCGACATCCTGCGCGGCGAGCCGATGGAGCTCGTCCCACGCGAAGATGATGTTGTAGCCGTCGACGAGCAGATATTCCGTGTCCTCTGAGTGGATCGTGACGTCATAGTGATCGGCGAGCGAGGTGCGCGCGGGCTTTTTGCTCGGTTCGAACGCGCGGCGCTCGACCTTGCCGTATGTGCGCTCGAAAATGTCCTGCAATTCCTTATCCTCGGCATATGCGCCGCCTGCGCCGACGCCGCGTCGGGGGAGCGGCGCGGGGACTTCTTCAACGGCCTCTTCACCAAGGCGGATGCCGCTGTCGCAGTGAACATGCGCGGGAACTTCATTCCACGGGACCGTGATGCTGCCGCCGTGGTCGCAGAAGACGGAGGACGCGGGATTATCCGTGTCGCGCTCGGCGTCGTAGCCAAGGGACGCGACGATCTCGTCCTGATTTTGGCAGGCCTCATACCCGCGCACGGCGCAGGAGAGCTGTCCGCGGCCGCGGGTGTAGGCCGCGACGTCGGCAAAGTAGTCGCGCAGCGTGCGCACCGGCGCATAGCCCGTGAGTACGGCGTTTTCCCCCTCGCTCTGCGGCGGTTCGACGGTGCCGCCCATGTTCTGGAGGTCGGTCATCGCGTGGCCGACGCACTCGGCGGGCACCTCGAGACGGAAGTCGTAATACGGCTCGAGCAGCACATTTTCCGCCTGCATCAGGCCCTGCCGCACGGCACGGTACGTCGCTTGACGGAAGTCGCCGCCCTCGGTGTGCTTCAGATGCGCGCGGCCCGCGACAAGTGTGAACTTCACATCTGTCAGCGGTGAGCCGGTCAGCACGCCCGCGTGCTCGCGCTCTAAAAGATGGGTGAAAATCAGCCGCTGCCAGTTGAGGTCGAGCGCGTCCGTCGGCACGTTTGACGCAAGCTGGATGCCCGCCCCGCGCGGAAGCGGCTCTATTAGAAGCTGTACTTCCGCATAGTGGCGCAGGGGCTCGAAATGTCCCATGCCGAGGACGGGGGCGGCGATCGTCTCGCGATAGACGATGCTGCCCTCGCCGAAGGTCACGTCGAGGCCGAAGCGGTCGAGGATGCGGCGGCGCAGAATTTCAAGCTGAATTTTGCCCATGAGCTGCACGTGGATCTGCCCGTAGCGCTCGTCCCAGACGATGCGCAGCATCGGGTCCTCTTCTTCAAGCTCGCGGAGCTTTATAAGCGCGCTGTGCGCGTCCGCACCGTCGGGTAGGATGAGCTGATAGGTCAAAACCGGCTGCAAAAGCGGGGCGGACGCCTCCGCCTCCGCGCCGAGGCCGAGACCAACATAGCTGTGGCTGAGGCCCGTGACGGCGACGACGCTGCCCGCGCCCGCCTCTTCGAGCGCGCGGAATTTGACGCCGGAGTAAAGCCGCAGCTGATCTGCCTTTTCATTGTAGTCCTGATTCTGCGCGCGATAGGTGAGAGGTGCCTTCACGCGCAGCGCGCCGCCTGTGACCTTGAGCCACGTGAGCCGCGCGCCCTGCGCGTCGCGCGAGATCTTGAAGACCTTTGCGCCGAATTCCTTCGGATAGACCGGCTCGCGCGTGAAGCACGCGAGCGCGGTGAGAAAGTCCTCCACGCCGTCCAGCTTGAGCGCCGAACCGAAAAAGCAGGGGAAGACCTTGCGGTTTTTGACCATCTCAGCAATCAGAGCGTCGTCGATTTTTCCACGCTCCAAAAGCTGCTCGAGCGCCGCCTCGCCGCAGAGCGAGCGCTTCGTCGCGCGTTTCCTGCGATGCGGAGAAATCGACGCATTCCGCGCTCAGTGTCGCCGCGAGCTGGCGCAGAAGCGCGTCCTTGTCCGCGCCCGCCAAGTCCATCTTGTTGATGAAAAGAAACGTCGGCACCTCGTAGCGCGTGAGCAGGCGCCAGAGCGTTCGCGTGTGGCTCTGCACGCCGTCGCTGCCGCTGATGACGAGCACTGCGTAGTCGAGCACCGACAGCGTGCGCTCCATCTCGGCGGAGAAATCGACGTGGCCCGGCGTGTCAAGCAGCGTGAACTCCTTATCGCCCGCAAACAGCATTGCCTGCTTGGAAAAGATCGTGATGCCGCGCTCGCGCTCGAGCGCGTCGGTGTCGAGGAAGGCGTCGCCGTGGTCGACGCGGCCGAGCTTCCGCAGTGCGCCGGAGGCGTATAAAAGCCCCTCGGACAGGGTCGTTTTTCCCGAGTCGACGTGGGCGAGAATGCCGAGCGTGACCTTCTGCATGGCGCACCTCCTTTGTGAAGAGCTGATTTAAAACTAAAAATGTTAGACCAAAGTGCCGGAATACCAAAACGAGCGCATCGCGGAGCGATGCGCTCTGAAATTTGGGAAATGGTGCGGGCATGGGGACTTGAACCCCAACGCCTTGCGGCACGAGAACCTAAATCTCGCATGTCTGCCAATTTCATCATGCCCGCATATATTTTACTATATCATATCTCTTTCGCGGCGGCAAGGAGAAAATTCATTGCAATGCGCGCCTGCGCGATTTATAATGAAGCAGCGCGCGATTTATGACCGCGCAGCACCGACTATAGGAGGACTCCGCCGTGCAGAACGCTTATCCAGACTATTATCCGCTTTTCCATTGCATCGCCGACCGCTGCCGACACAACTGCTGCATCGGCTGGGAGATCGACGTGGACGGGGATTCCCTCGCCGCCTACGATCAGATCGGCGGCGAGATGGGCGAGCGCCTGCATAAATGTATCGACCGCAGCGGCGAGATGCCGCACTTTCTCCTCGGCGAGCAGGAGCGCTGCCCGTTTTTGAACGGCAAAAACCTCTGCGATCTCATTTTATACGGCGGGGAGGGTATGCTCTGCCAGATCTGCACCGACCACCCGCGCTACCGCAGCTTTTTTTCGGAGCGCACGGAGATTGGCGTTGGCCTCTGCTGCGAGGAGGCCGCGCGCCTCATTTTGACCAGGCCGGAGAAGACAACGCTCGTCGTGACGGGCGAAGGGGAGCTCGACGAAGAGGAAACGGCGCTGCTCACGCTGCGCGACCATCTTTTCGCCATCGCACAGAACCGCGAGGAACCGATCGAGCGGCGAATGGAGCAGATTTTATCGGCCTGCGGTGCACACGTGCCGGACGTCCCGCTCGTACATTGGGCAGAATTTTATCTCTCGCTCGAGCGTATGGACGAGGTGTGGACAGGCATTTTGGAAGCGCTGCGCGAGCACGCAGATGAGTTGCCGCTCGACGATTTTGCCGCGCACATGAAAGGACGCGAGACGGAGTATGAGCAGCTGCTCGTCTACTTCCTCTATCGTCACGTGCCGACGGCGCTCGACGACGGGGACGTGAGCAGCAAGGCGGCGTTCGCCGTGCTGTCTGTCCGGCTGCTTTTCTCGCTTGGTGCGCTGCACCTTTTGCTGCACGGCGAGTTCACGGTGGAGGATCAGATCGAGCTCTGCCGGCTGTACAGCGCGGAAGTCGAGTATTCCGACGACAACATGGACGCGCTCTTCGACGCGCTGCTGTAACAAAAATGCCGCCCGGTTCGACACGGGGCGGCATTTTTTGCGCTTTTTGGTTGATTCTTATGTAAACCTGTGGTATCATGGAAAAACATTATAGAGAGTGGGCATTTTCGCCCGATTCCGGCAAAAGGAGAGAACGAGATGAAGCAGAACATGAGAAAGAGAACGCCGCTGGCCGTGCTTCTGGCGCTGTGCCTTGCCATGCAGCTCTGCGTGCCCGCCGCGATGGCGAGCAATCGGCTGATGCGCGCGGGCGACGCGGCCATTGCGCAGATCGAAGAGGAAGAGGGCTTCCGCGCGGAGAAGTATTCCTCCGGCGGCAAGTGGTACATCGGCTACGGCACGGAGTGCGATGCCGAGGACTATCCCGAGGGCATCACGCGCGAAGAGGCGGAGCTTCTTCTGATGAGCAAGGTCGAGGCGTATGAGGCCAAGCTCAACGACTTTTTTGACCGCTACGACGTCACGCCCACGCAGGGGCAGTTCGACGCGCTGATCTGCTTCAGCTACAATTTCGGCACCGGTTGGATGAGCGGCACGAGCGACTTGGTCAAGATCGCCCGCGGCGAAAAGGACGCGACGCGCCTTGAAGTGGCGCATGCGTTCGGCGAATGGTGCCATTCCGGCGGACAGGCCCAGGCGGGCCTTGCCGACCGCCGCCTGCAGGAGGCTGCCATTTATTTAGATGACAGCACCCGCGCGGCGGAGAACGAGTTTGCGTATCTCATCATCAATATGGAAAGCGGTACGTCCTACGAGACGGACTTTGCCGTCTACGAGATCGGCAAGACCTACGGTAGCTTCCCCAAAGCGGAAAAGCTCGGCTACGGCTTTGCCGGCTTCCAGACGAGCGACGGCAAGACCATCACGGAAAACAGCATCGTGAACGGCAACGCGGTCGTCACGGCGCAGTGGACGGCGACGAGCTACACCGGCAAGACCTATACCGACGTCAACAAGTCCGACTGGTTCTATAACTATGTCATGGAGCTGAGCGAGCAGGGCATCGTCGGCGGCAACGGCGACGGCACGTTTGCCCCCAACCGTCCCACGAGCACGGGCGAAATGCTCAAGCTCGTGCTGCTCGCGACCGGCCACAAGGAGCAGAAGCCCAGCACGGCGCACTGGGCAAGCGGCTACGCGACCTACGCCTATTCCATGGGCTTTGCCGCGCAGAATTACAGCGACTATCAGCTTGACAACGGCATCAGTCGCCTCGATGTGGCGCGCTTTGCGGCCAAGGCGCTGGGCTATGGCGCATCCAACACGACCTCTCCCTTTGCCGACGTGAACGACGGCTATGTGACGGCGCTCTATGAAGCGGGTGTGTTCATCGGCACGAAGGTCGGCGACCTGACGTATTTCTACCCCAACAGCAGCATCACGCGCGCGGAGGTGGCGACGATCGTTTACCGCATCTATCAGCTCAGCTCGCTCGACCAGAAGCAGAAGATCTACTACAAGGACTACACGCTCGATGTGCTCGAGGGTGTGCCGACGAACACCTATAATCAGTCTGCGTTCGTCAAGAACGGCAGTATCATGACCTACAACGATCCCAGCGTGCGCACGCGCGTCGGCATCGATGTGTCGCAGTATCAGGGCGATGTGGACTGGAACGCGGTCGCGCGCACTGATGTGGACTTTGTCATCGCGCGCGTGGGCGGCCGCGGCTACACTGTGGGCGCAATCTATGACGACACGAAGTTTGACGAGTATGCCGGCGGCGCGGCGAGAGCGGGCCTTCAGGTGGGCGCTTACTTCTTCTCGCAGGCTGTGAGCGTGGCAGAGGCTCAGGAGGAGGCCTATCACGTGCTCGACAAGCTGCGCGGCCATGAGATCACGGGTCCCGTCGTCTTCGACTGGGAGGTCATCGGCAAGAGGGAGGCGCGCACCTACGGCATCGAGACCGGCGTGCTCTGCGCCGCGGCAAACGCCTTCTGCAAGATCATCAAGGACGCGGGCTACGACCCGATGATCTACATCACCGACTACGCGGGTTATGTCAAGTATGACCTCAGCGAGGTCATGGATTACCCGCTGTGGTACGCGCGCTACGATGTGGACGCGCCCTCGTTCTACTACGATTTTGCCATGTGGCAGTATTCATCCAAGGGCAGCGTGGACGGCATCAAGGGCAACGTCGATATGGACATCTGGTTCATCAAGTAAAGGAGCAAAAGAAAAGGCGATGGCCTTGCGGCCATCGCCTTTTTCATTGCGATTTTTCTTAGAGCTCGATCAGCTCATACTCTCTCGAACCGAAGCCGAGCTCGGCGGCGGCCTCCACGGTGTGGACGCCGTTGAGACTCTCGATGCGCTCAACGAGGTGGTCGCGGCCCGGATCGTCGGACGCGTAGACGAGGTCGAGGCACGCCTGGTCGATGGCGATGGGGTCAAGGGAGGCGAGAATGCCGATATCTTTCATACACGGGTCCTCCGCCACGGCGCAGCAGTCGCAGTCGACGGACATGTTCTTCATCACGTTGATGTAGACGATCTTGCCGTCGAAAAGCTTGACGACGGACTCCGCCGCGTCGGCCATGGACTCAAGAAAGGCATTCTGCTCGGTCGTCCACATCTCTTCGGGCTTGCCCGCGCCGTGGATGTTCGCCTTGCCTGCGCTGGACGCGCATCCGATGGAGAGCTGTTTGAGCGCGCCGCCGAAGCCGCCCATCGGGTGGCCCTTGAAGTGGGAAAGAACGAGCATGGAATCATAATTTGATATCCTTGCCGACCAGATTCTTCTGGATGCGCTTGCCGTTCGGGATGGGGAGCTCAAGATCGGGACCCTCGGCATCGAGAATGTCGACATCGAAGAGCTTGCTCCAGCCGTGTTTGATCATCGTGCGGCGGTGGGCGTTGGTCGTGTTGCGCTCGCCGGGATAGGCGGTGTTGCACTCAACGATGGTGCCGTGTACGGTCTCGACCATCGGCTGCCAGAACTCGGGCGTCAGAAAGTTCTGGTTGCCCGGTTCTCCGGAGTGCACCTTGACGGCGACCTTACCGGGCAGCTCGAGACCCACGGCCTTGTAGAGCTCCACGACCTTTTCCGGCGTGATCTGCTTGGAAAAATAAACCTTTGCTTTCATATTTTGATCCTCCTGCGGTGGATAGTTTACTGCTTGGGACGTATCTAATGCGAAGCGTTCCTATAAAAACAGCATAAAGCAAAAGCACGCAGGATGCAAATGAAAAAATGAATGGACACGTTTTTTGGCTGAATTCCCGCGCAGAGGTGTATATTTCTGAGGCGTTTGCAGAGGAAATACTTGATTTTGACGCGGGGAGATACTATAATTATTTTCTAATTGTGATATGACTGTTTCTGATAGATTGCGAGGATTAGCTATGGACAAAGCAAAAAAGAACACCGTCATCCATGCGGCGGCTGACCGCATGGCGGCGAACTACAAGAGCTCTCAGATCCCCATGTACGGCGATGCGCTGCGCATGCCCAACCGTAATGCGGTCATCGAGATCATCCGCGACTGTCAGAAGCTCATTTTCCCTGTTTACTACGGCGACCGCGACCTCTTGAAGCTGCCGCCGGAGCAATACAGCGCACTTTTGATGGAGCACATCCATGAAAAGCTGACGCGCCAGATCACGCTGACGATGCCGGAGTGCGACGAGAACTGCGAAGTGGCCTATGCGATCAGCACGGCATTCATCGAGCGCATCCCTGCCATTCAGGAGTTGCTGCTCAAGGACCTGTCGGCGAACTTTGAGGGCGATCCTGCGGCTTACAGCAAGGAGGAGGTCCTGCTCTCGTACCCCGGCATGTTCGCCATCTTCATCTACCGCATCGCACACGAGCTGTATGAGAACAAGGTCGCGATGATCCCGCGCATGATGTCGGAATACGCGCACTCGCAGACCGGTATCGACATCAACCCCGGCGCGAAGATCGGCGAATACTTCTTCATCGACCACGGTACGGGCGTCGTCGTCGGCGAGACGACGATCATCGGCGACAACGTCAAGCTCTATCAGGGCGCGACGCTCGGCGCGCTCTCGCCCGCGGGTATGGCGACGAACCCGAATGTGCGCCGCCACCCGAAGGTCGGCAACAACGTCGTCATCTACGCAAACTCCACGCTGCTCGGCGGTGCGACGGAGATCGGCGACAATGTCGTCGTCGGTGGCAACGCGTTTCTGACCTCGTCGGTCGCGCCCAACACGGTCGTGAGCGTCAAAAATCCGGAGATGACGTTCCGCGGCAAGCACCACAGGGGATGATCCTGACGGAGGGGGCGCGCGTCCGCCTGCGGATGATGCGGCGGGAGGACGCGGACGAATTATACGCCCTGCTCTCGGATGAAGCGGTGATGCGCTGGCTGGAGCCGCCGTTTAACCGCGCGCAGGCCGAGCGCTTTTTGGAGCAAGCGGGACTTTCCGATCCGCCGCTCATCTATGCTGCGGAAAGTGCGGAGGGGGAGTTTCTTCTCTCGGCTACGCCATCTACCACGACTATGACGAGTACAGCCGGGAGCTCGGCTGGGTGCTCAAGCCTGCCTTTTGGCACAAGGGCTATGCGGACGAAATGACGGACCTTCTGACCGCACTTGCGCGGCGGGAGGGGAAGAATGCCGTGATCGAATGTGTCCCCGAACAGACGGCGAGCGCGCACATCGCGCGCAGGCACGGCTTTTCGTATGAGGGCCGCGCGGACAGCTGTGACGTTTACCGCCTGCGCTGTGAAAAATAAGAAAGAGGGCGCTTCCCAAGCTGGGAAGCGCCCTCTTTGTGCTGCTGTTTTGCTTTGCGCCGATGGATAGTGGATGGAAAGCGGCAGAAGAGCGCACAAAAGCCGACGGGGAGAAGAACCTGCCGGCTTTTGTGCTACATTGAGAAAAAGAGAAAAAAGAATGGTGACAAATTAAAATATGCTTTACAGCAGCATGACGCCCGCATCCTCGCAGGTCTTGCGTGTGGCTTCGTCCCACAGGGAGACCTGTACCTCGCCGATGTGCGCGGTGCCGATGAGCAGCATGCACAGGCGGCTCTGGCCGATGCCGCCGCCCATGGTCAGGGGCAACTCGCCATTCAGCAGCATCTTGTGGAAGGGGAGTGCGCGGCGGTCGTCGCAGCCGGCGATCGTCAGCTGGGAGTCGAGGGACTTGGGGTCGACGCGGATACCCATGGAAGAGATCTCGAACGCATGGCCGAGCACTTCGTTCCAGTAGAGGATATCGCCGTTGAGCTCCCAATCGTCATAGTCGGGGGCGCGGCCGTCGTGCTTGATGCCGGACTTTAAGATCTTGCCGATCTGCATCAGGAAGACGACGCCCTTCTTCTTGCAGATCTCATCCTCGCGCTGCTTGGGTGTCAGGTCGGGATAGAGGTCTTCGAGCTCCTGCGTGGTGATGAAGAAGACCTCACTGGGGAGCTTGGTGTGCAGGGAGGGGAAAGCGACATTCAGCGCGCTGCTCGTCTCGCTGACGGCGGAGACGATATCGCGCACGGTGCGCTTGAGATAAGCGACGTTGCGATCCTCGGCAGAGATGACCTTTTCCCAGTCCCACTGGTCCACGTAGACGGAGTGGAGGTTGTCGACCTCTTCGTCGCGGCGGATGGCGTTCATGTCGGTGAACAGGCCCTTGCCGACCTTGAAGTCGTAGCGCTTGAGCGCAAGACGCTTCCACTTGGCCAGCGAATGAACGACCTGGGCATTGGTGCCGACGTCGGGAATGTCAAAGGAGACGGGACGCTCGACGCCGTTGAGGTTGTCGTTCAGACCAGAATTTTCATCCACGAACAGCGGAGCAGAAACCCGGCGGAGATTGAGGGCATTGCTCAGATTGACCTGAAAATTGCTCTTGATGAATTCGATGGCGCGCTGCATTTCATAGACAGACAGCGGGGTGTGTGGTAGTCCTGCGGGATATAGACTTTGCTCATACCGGTTTCACTCCTTAAGAAAAAGTATGCGCTAATTATAATCAGGCATATTAGGAAATTCAATAGTGAAATTTTAAGTAGTTGAGCTTGCAAAATGAGAAATTTTTGTCGACATGGTCAGCAATATGGAAAAACTTAATCCTTTTGCCCGTTGCAATCTGAAAGCACGCGTGATAGACTGCATAATGAGATAAAATGCAGATAGGAGGCTCTTTTGTGAGAACACTCTTGAAAGGCGCGGACATTCTGCTGCGCAAGGAAAACGGATATGAAACGCTGCACGGCGCCTATCTCGGCGTCGATGAGGCGAAGATCGACTATATCGGTGAGGAAAAACCCGAAAAGGCCTATGACCTGGAAAAGGACATGAGCGGCAGGCTCCTTGCCCCGGGACTCATCAACTGCCACAGCCATATCGCCATGACGCTGATGCGCGGCATCGGCAGCGGACTGCCTTTGCAGGACTGGCTCTTCAAGGCCATTTTCCCGATCGAGGACAAGCTCGTGCGCGAGGATATCGCCGCGGCGAGCCGCTTTGCCCTGATCGAGATGATCGCGGGCGGCACGACGAGCTTTTCCGATATGTACTTTTTCCCCGAGGAGACCGTCTGGGCGGTCGAAGAGGCGGGGATCAAGGCGAACCTGAACCGCTGTGTGCAGTGCTTTGACGAAAACCAGACCGTGGAGCAGAACACGCAGATCCCCGAATCGCTCGCGCTTTTTGAAAAGTACCACGGCGCGGCGGACGGGCGCATTCACATTGACTTTTCCATCCACGCGGAGTATACCTGCAAGAGCCATATCGTCAAGGCGTACAGCGACCTCTGCCGCGAAAAGGGCGGGCGCATGCACATCCACCTCGCCGAGACCGCGCGCGAGCAGCGCGAGTGCATCGAGCGCTACGGCAAAACGCCGACGGAGTGGTTCGAATCGCTCGGCACGTTCGATTCGCCTACGGCGGCGGCGCACTGCGTCGCGGTGACGGAGCGCGACATGGACATTCTGAAGGCCCACGGCGTCAGCGTCATCCACAACCCGACGTCGAACTTAAAGCTCGGCAGCGGCTTTGCCCCCATCCGCCAGATGATGGACAAGGGCATCAACGTGACGCTCGGCACCGACGGCACGGCCAGCAACAACAATTTAAATATGTTCGAGGAGATGCACCTCGCTGAGATCATGCACGACGGCTATCACAACGACCCGACGCTGATCTCCACGCAGGAGGTGCTCGATATGGCGACGGTCAACGGCGCAAAATTGCAGGGCCGCGACGACACCGGCGTGCTGGCTGTCGGCAAAAAGGCTGACATCATTGCCATTGATCTGAGCAAGCCCCACCTCTATCCCAATTTCGACACGCCCGCGCTCCTGACCTGCTCGGCGCAGGCGGGCGACGTGTGCATGACGATGGTGGACGGCAATATTTTATATGAAAACGGTGAATTCAAGACGCTGGACGAGAACAAGGTGCGCGCCGACATGGAGCGTGCCGTTGAGCGCCTTTATAGAAAGTGAGAGAGAAGAAACATGGAGAGAGCGGACAAAGACCTCGCCTTTTTGCTGCGCTACGAGAATGTTGCGTGGTTTGAAGACGGCGAGGTGCGCATCTTGGACCGGCGCATTTACCCCGCAAAGGTCGAATTTGTCACCTGCCGCACACATCAGGAAGTCGCGCGGGCCATCACCGACATGGTGACGCAGAGCGCGGGCCCCTACACGGCGGCGCCGATGGGCATGGCGCTCGCGGCGTGGGAATGCCGCGGCAAATCGGCGGACGAGCAGATGGAATACCTCAAGAAAGCGGCTTACACCATTTCCCATGCGCGCCCCACGACGCAAAAGCGCATGACGCTTCTGTGCGACATCTGCCTGAAAGAGGCCGAGCGCGCGCTTTCAGCGGGGGAGAATGTGGCCGAGGCCATCAAGAATAAGACCATCGAGCTCAACAACGTGCGCTATAACAGAATGGCGAAGATCGGCTCGTACTTAGTCGATATGTTCCCCGACAACGGAACGGTGATGACGCACTGCTTCGCCGAGACCATCGTCGGCACGATGCTTCGTGAGTGCCGCAGCCGCGGCAAAAACATCCGGCTGTTCTGCCCCGAAACGCGCCCGTATTTTCAGGGCGCGCGCCTGACGGCGTCCGTCTGCCACGACATGGGCTTTGACGTGACGGTCATCTCCGACAATATGCCGGCGTTCGTCATGCAGAACGAAAAGGTCGACGTTTTCACCACCGCGGCGGACGCCATCTGCTGTGACGGCCATGTCGTCAATAAGTCGGCACGTTCCAGAACGCCATCGTCGCCAAGTACATGGGCATCCCGTACTTCGTCACCGGCGCGCCCGATCAGGGACACGAGACGGTGGACAGCATTCACATCGAAATGCGCGACCCGAACTTCACGCTCCAAGCCATGGGCGTGCGCACGGCGATGGAGGGTGTGAAGGGCTACTATCCCGCCTTCGATATCACGCCGCCGCATCTCGTCTCGGGCGTCGTGACCGACCTTGGTATTTATTCTCCCTACGATCTGCACCGCTATTTTACGGACGGCAGCATCGGCAGGGACAATCTGGTGATTTAAATGGAACAAAATCTGGACATTCTTCGTCAGGAGATCGTGGACAAATCGCTTGAAGCGTTCCGTGAGGGCCTGTTTTCCGGCACGAGCGGCAACATGAGCTGCCGCGTCGCGCCCGATGAAATGCTCATCACGCCGACGTCCGTGCGCTATGACGTATTGCGCGCGCAGGACATCGTGTATATGAAGCTCGACGGCACGGTGCTCGAAGGGGAATTGCAACCCTCGAGCGAGTGGCGCATGCACGCGGCGGTCTACAAGGCGTATGGCGAGACGAACGCCGTCTTCCACACGCATTCGCCCTATGCCACGGCGTTTGCCGTCGTGCGGAAGAGCATCCCCGCGGTGTTGATCGAATCGTGCATCTTTTTGGGCGGCGACATCCGCTGCGCGGACTACGCCGCGCCGGGGACTGAGGCCGTCGGCACGAACGCAATCCCCGCGCTCAAGGACCGCGGCGGCTGCACGCTCGCCAATCACGGCGTGCTCGCCGTGGGGAAGGACCTTGCGCAGGCGTACCTGCGCGCGGAATACATCGAGGACGTCGCCAGAATTTACACGTATGCCAAGTCCATCGGCACGCCGGTGACACTCGATACACTCTAAAAAACACACCCTGCGCATGAGCGCAGAAGGAGAACTGCCAATGAAAAGCTTCCTGAAAAAAGACAAGCTCCTCGTGCTTCTGGCACTGCTGGGCTGCTCGCCTCACTTGTGCCGATCGTAAACCGTGTGCAGACCGAGGAGAGCAACAAGTATTACGACATCGTCCTCGACTACAACAGCATGCGCTCGATGGCGCGCCAATCCTCGCAGTCAGAGGACGAGTGGATCGATCTCTTCAAGTCGCTCGGCGTCGACAAGGTCGCGCTCAGCGAGGCGAGCGCCCTCAACCTGCACGATAACGCGGCCATCCCCGTCCACGCGATGACCGTGAAAAAGGCGGCGGAGAGCTACGGATGGGAAGATCAGTACCCCGCCGAGGTCGCGCAATGGCTGCGTGAGAGCACCGATGTGAGCGACGCGATCATCTGGACGGAGACCGCCGCGAGCTATGAGTGGATCCTGAACGCTTTCGAGGCCCGTTTTGAGGACTTTGAGGCCAAGACGTATCTGGAGGGCGAGCACGGCTTCATCTTCATCCAGCAGCAGAAAAACGGCATGAAGGGCGAAAAGCTGCTCGACCTGCGCCTCGGCATCTGGCCGGACACGGTGGAGCTGTTTGAGCGCCACGGCTACCAGATCATCCCGCGCTCTGTGACGGAAAAGAGCATGAACGGCACGAAATTTGCCGAGGCCTATATCGAAGTGCTCAAGCACTTCAACGCGCCGTACTTTATGAACAACGGCGACGAGCTCGTCGGCTATGAGGATGACGAGAGCCTGGAGCTTCTGACGCAGTATCTCAACGAGAGCGGCGCGAGCGTCGCCATGATGGAGCAGAACGACCAGAGCCAGAACCTTGTCTGGCCCGGCGTTGAAGAACTGCTCGACAACACGGGCTATCGCGGTGTGCGCGTTTTCAACGAGTGGGCCTACATCCAGAACCGCTATCAGTATTGCGGCTACGAGGGCCCAGAGGAGATCACGAACACGTTCTTTAGAGCCATCGCCGAGCGTAATTGCAAGATCATCTTCCTCAAGATGATCTTAGAGCCGGATACCGATGTCAGCTGGGACGCTGACGAGAAGAAGTGGGTCTACATCACCGACCCTGCCGACTATGAGCAGATGCTCACGGACCTCGACGCGCGCTTGGAGCCTCTCGGCTACACGCACGCGACCGTGCCCGCGATGGAGCTGAAAGCGCCGTCCATGGCGCTCAAGGTGCTGCAGGGCATCGGCACGGCGGCGCTCATCGTGATCCTGCTTGATCTATTCTTCTTTATCGGCAAGCGCTGGCGCACGATCCTGTTTGCCGTCGGCGCGCTCGGCCTTGCCGGCCTCGCGGTGCTGAAGCCCTCGATGTTCCGCCTGATCCTTTCGATGTCCGGCGGTATCGTGATGCCGTCGATTGCCGCTGTCGGTCTGTGCCGCGTACTGCTCGAAAAGAGACGCAGCGAGCCGCAGATCAAGTTCGGCAAGCTGCTTGGCTTTACGCTTGGCACAGCCATCGCGACCATTCTGACGGCATTCTGCGGGTCGCTGCTCGCATCGTCTGCGCTCTCGCAGCTCTCGTATCTTCTCGAGATCGACCTGTACCGCGGCGTCAAGCTCATGCAGCTTATCCCCATCGCGCTCTTCATGCTCGCCTATCTTCTGGTCTACGCCTATGAGGAGACCGGCGCGCGCGAGGCCGTCCTCGCCCACGCGGGACAGCGCGGGGAGAAGAACCGCGTCAAGCGATTCAACGCCTATTTCGGCGAGCTGATGCAGACGCCGATGAAGCTCGGCTGGTTCCTTGCGATCGTCGTCATCGCGGTGGCGGCGGTGTTCATGCTGCTGGTGTTCGCCTACTATATGTACCGCACCGGCAACTCGACCACGACGTCGGCAAGGGAGCTTGCGTTCCGCAACTTCCTGGAAAATACGCTCATTGCCCGCCCGCGCACGAAGGAAATGATCGTCGGCTGGCCGATGCTGATGCTTTTCATCTGGTCGCTGCGCCGCGGAATGAAGTTCCTGCCGATGATCTTCGGCACCGGCATGACCATCGGCCTTGTCAGCGTGGTCAACACGTTCCTGCACATCCGCACGCCGTTTTTGCTGAGCCTGCTGCGCACCGGCTGGGGCATCCTCTTCGGACTTCTCATCGGCACAGCCGTGGTCATTGTGGCGGAGCTCATTTACCGCCTTGTGCGCAGGATCTGCGGGGTGACGAATGGTTAACATTCTGATCTCGGGCTATTACGGCTTCGACAACATCGGCGACGAGTCCATCCTGCGCACGCTCGTCTCGTCGCTGCGCGAGCACATTCCCGACTGCTCGCTCACAGTGCTCTCGCACGATCCCGCCTCCACGCGCGAAAAATACGGCGTTGAGGCGGTGGACCGCATGTCGCCGATGGCGATCCTGCACGCGGTGAAAAAGTGCGACATGCTCATTTCCGGCGGCGGCAGCCTTTTGCAGGATGTGACGAGCAGCAAGAGCTTACACTATTACCTCTCCATCATCCGCTGCGCGGAATTCTTCCATAAAAAGGTCTTCATCTATTCCCAGGGCATCGGCCCCATTGACCGGCCCGGCAACCGCCGCGCCGCGGCGGCGGCGCTCAAGCGTGCGGACGGTATCGTCGTGCGCGACGAGCGGTCGGCATCGCTTTTGGAGGAAATCGGCATCGCGCGCGACAAGGTCGTCATCACGGCGGACCCCGTCATCCGCATGAAAAAGCCCGATGGCGATGTCGGCGCGGAGATCCTGCGAAAGGCAGGTGTCTCGCTGGATGGCCGTCTAACTGTCGGCTGGGCCATCCGTGAGCGGGACACAGACAGCCGCTTTGTCAAAGAGCTTTTGCGCTCCATCCAGATGATGAAGGACAAGTACAACGCGCAGTCCGTGCTCATCCCGTTCCACTATGAAGAGGACGGCGAGGTCTGCCGCCATATCGCGGCGCAGCTGCCCGATGACACGGCGGTGTGCCTGAATGAAAAGTACCTCTCCGAGGATATGCTCTCCATCATCGGCAACATGGACCTGCTCGTCGGTGTGCGCCTGCATTCGCTCATCTATGCCGCCATCATGGGCGTGCCGCTCATCGGCATTTCGTATGACCCCAAGTGCACGGCGTTTTTAAACTCCGTGGGGCTCGACAAGCTGAGCACGAAGGAGAACTTCACGGCGGAGCTCTTTATGCCCGAGGCCGAGCGTGTGCTCGAAACGGGCAAGGAACAGGTGCAGTGCGTCGAGGTGCACATGGCCAAGCTTTCGCGCAAGCTCGACACGAACGAGAAGATGATCTGCGCGATCATGGAGAAATCGAGGAAACATACCATGCAAGACCCTCAAAACAATACGGAGAAGAAGGATAAATCGGGCGTCCGCACGGCGGGCGCGATCAGCTTCGTCTTTCTGCTGACGCTGTTCGCCAAGCTCCTCGGCGTGGTGCGCGAAATGATGCAGGCCAATATCTTCGGCACCGGCATCGACGCGGACCTCTACACCGCGTCGTACAACTCGACGCTCTATCTTTTTACGACGATGTGCTACGCGCTGTGCATCGCGGCGGTGCCGATTTTGACGAAGGAATTTGCCGCCGACCGCAAGCGCGGCGAGAAAGCGGCCAACAACCTGTTGACCATTACGCTGCTCGGCTCGCTCGCGGCGGTCGTTTTGTGGCAGATCTTTGCCTCGACGCCGCTCGTCGGCACGATCTGGGACCTTGACGCAGCCGAGCTGCCGCGCCTTGCGAGCTATATCCGCATCATGGCCTGCGCGCTGCCGGTCGTGGCGGCGGCGTATCTGAACGTCGCCATCTTCCAGGCGACCGACCACTATGAATTGCAGGGCAGCATGAGCATCCCGTACAACGCTTTCCTTGCGATCTTCCTTGTGACGCTGGGCGCAAAGTGGGGCATCAAGGGCGTCGTCATCGCGAGTTCGTGCGCGTGGCTCTTGCAGCTTGCCATGAGCATCCCGTATGCGAAAAAGGAACATTATGTCTACCGACCGATGCTCGACCGCAAGGCGGACTACGTCGGCACGTACTTCAAGACCGCGCTCGTCACGGTGCTGACGACATCGATCTTCCTGTTCTGCTATCTCATCGACACGGCGACCGCCACGGCGCTCAACGACAGCGCCGTCAGCGCGTTCTACTACGCCGACAAGCTCTTCACCCCGCTTACGACCAGCGTGCTCTACAGCATCAGCGCGGTCATGTTCCCGCGCTTCAACCGCGAGTTCACGAAGGAGGACTCGAAGGGGTACCTCGGCTACATCTGGAACGTGACGGAAAACACGCTGCTTTTCATCCTGCCGGTCTGCGCGATGATGTGCGCGTTCGGCACGGATATCATCCGCGTCATCTTTGAAAGCGGCAGCTTCACCGCTGAGTCGACCGAGATGACGGGCAGCATCTTCGCCCGCTACGCGCTCGGCATGAGCGCCTTCGCCGTGCTCGACCTTTTGAACAAGGCCTACTACGCGATGAAAAAGACGCTGGTGCCGCTGCTCATCAACCTCGGCGTGCTGGTGCTGAATCTCATTTTGAACCGCGTGTTCTACACCGATACCGGCGTCGCGCTGGCAACGTCGCTTGCGCTGACGATCGGTGCCATCGCGATGACGATCCAGCTCTTCCACGGGACGAAGATCGTGCGCCTGGTGCCGCTCCTCAAGGGCCTTGCCGCCACGGCAGCGATGGCGGTCGTCCTCTACGGCGGGCGTTCGCTTCTTGTCGCGGCGGATGACAGCAAGCTGATGCTCGTCGTCAAGTGCGGCCTGACGGGCGTTGTGGGGTGCGTTATTTACGTGCTGGTCAGCATGATTTTGAAGCAGAATATCATTGCTGATACGATTAAGAAGTTCAAAAAGTGATACTTTTTGGGATTTATCCCCACACCGTGTGGGGACGCGGCAAAGGGGGCCATTCTCTCACGTGAGAGAATGGCCCCCTTAAACCCCCAAGAGAACGCGAGGGGAGTTCCCCTCGACCCCCGACATTGGCAGTCTGTAGCTTGAATAACTGCACGCGCTGCGCAGTGTGGGTGCGGTGTACATGGCTTCGCCATGAATCCCTACGTTTCGATATATCCATCATACTATCGTGAGGCGCGAGTGACGTTTGCACGGCGGCAGACTGCCTGCGGAATGTGGCATTGCTGCGCTCGCCACATTCTGGAGACTGGCGGTAGACGGAAATTAGGCTGCACTTCTACGAGACTGGCAGAGCAGCACCCGCAAGGGGTGTGCCGCATCCGTAAGGCAGCAGAGCCGCCAACGGCTGCGCAACAGCGGATAATAGAAGCAGAGACAAATCGTATAGCAACACTAACCGCGGCAACGCCGCGCGCAGACATTCCCATTCCGGAGGTATAAGTGTCATTCAAGCCTCAGACTGCCAATCTAATCCCTTTCTCTTGGGGGTCAAAGGGGGATATTCTCTTTCCGAGGAAAGAGAATATCCCCCTTAACCGCGTCCCCTGCACGGCGCAGGGGAACAAAGTACAGCGCTGCCGCGCTGTGATATGTTACCCTTGACGTTTTTTGAAGGTTAAGTAACCTTCAAGCATCAGGCTCGCCGCGACGGCGTCGACGGTTTTCTTGCGCTCTTTGGCGCGCTTGCCATTATTCAATAGAATATTGTGCGCGTCGACGGTCGTGCGGCGCTCATCCCAGAGCGTGACGGGGAGCGACGTGGCCTCGCGCAGCATCTCGGCAAAGCCCTCGGCCTTTTCTGCGCGGGGGCCGCGCGTGCCGTCCATGTTGAGTGGGTGGCCGAGCACGAGCTCTGAGACCTCGTGCTCGGAGATGAGCAGCAGCAGCTTTTCGATGACCGCTTCGGGCCGGTACGCGGTGATAACGGTCGAAAATCCAGTGAGCGTCAGCGTGCGGTCGGAGATCGCGACGCCGGTGTGCGCGTCGCCGTAGTCGATGGCCATGATTTTCATAAAATTGCCTCCTGAGCGTTTCTTTTGACTGCCAGCATACAGGATTTTCACCCAAAAAGCAAGCGCGGGGCAGGGAAGTGGCGTGCGGAAACGGAAAAATCGCGTCAAGAGAGGCAGCGGGAGAGAAAAAACAGGGGAAAGAGCGCAAAATCTGCGCGATTTTCTGCAAAAACGTGCAAAAAGTGCTTGACGGCTGGACATGACATGTGGTATTATCTTACTTACCTGTGAAAGAGGGCTTTCTTTTTGCGCGCTTTTGCTTCTCGGCATGCAAGGGAAAAGCACCCCTCAAATTTGAGAGCAGGGAGGCAATCGCCAGCTTCATGCCGCTTTTGGCAAACGGAGCTGAGTAAATAAGGAGGTGCCGTTAGATGCGCGTTAAGATCACGCTCAGATGCAACGAGTGCAAGCAGAGAAACTACAACACGATGAAGAACAAGAAGAACACCCCGGACAAGCTTGAGAACTGAACAAGTACTGCCCCTTCTGCAAAAGCACACCGTCCACACCGAAACCAAGTAATTAGGAAAGGCTGTTGAAACATGGCAGAAGAAAAGAAGAAAAAGGACCGCAGCAAGTGGTTCCGTGAAATGAGAAGCGAACTGAAAAAGGTCGTATGGCCCACCGCATCCACCACTGCGAAGAACACCGGCACTGTGCTGCTGTGCTCCCTCGTCGTCGGCGCCTGCATCTGGATCTTCGACTACGTGGCCGTTTCCGCAGTGCGCCTGCTGATCGGTCTCGCGGGCTGACAGGAGAGCAGTCATGGCTGATAATGCTAAGTGGTATGTCGCGCATACTTACTCCGGCTATGAAAACGCAGTCAAGACGGCCATCGAGAAGTTCGTCGCCAACCGTCATCTGGAGGACATGATCCTCGACATCCAGATCCCGCTGGAGACCGTCACGGAAGTGACCGACTCGGGCGATATGAAGGAAGTCGAACGCAAGGTCTTCCCGGGCTACGTGCTCGTCAAGATGATTATGACGGACGACACCTGGCATCTGATCCGCAACATTCGCGGTGTGACCGGCTTTGTCGGCACGGCGAACAATGAACCCATTCCTCTGACGGAAGAGGAAGTCCTGGCGCTCGGCATGGAACGGCGAGAGATCGTCGTGCGCTACAATGTCGGCGATCAGGTCAAGATCACCGACGGCCCGCTTTCGTCCTTCCTCGGCACGGTCGAAGAGATCGACGCAGAGAAGAACAAGGTGTGCGTGGTCGTGTCCATGTTCGGGCGCGAAACGCCGGTCGAGCTGGAGCTCGATCAGGTCGAGGTCGTAGAACCGTAATCACCGCTAAAAGCGATGAGCCGCGTATGCGGCAAACGTGGGAGAGACGTTCAGTCTCGCCAAGGGCGGCCGGAATCGCCGGTCGTTACCACATTCAATATTAAGGAGGTGCCTCTCATGGCACAGAAGATCACCGGTTACGTTAAGCTGCAGATCCCTGCAGGCAAAGCAACTCCCGCGCCCCCCGTTGGCCCCGCGCTCGGTCAGCACGGCGTCAACATCGCTGCGTTCACCAAGGAATTCAACGAGCGCACCAAGAACGACATGGGCCTCATCATCCCCGTTGTCATCACGGTGTATGCCGACCGTTCCTTCTCCTTCGTCACCAAGACTCCTCCCGCTGCCGTCCTGATCAAGAAGGAGTGCAACATCGAGTCTGGTTCCGGCGTCCCCAACAAGACCAAGGTCGCCACCATTTCCAAGGCCTCCGTCCAGAAGATCGCTGAGATGAAGATGCGTGACCTCAACGCGAGCACTCTCGAGTCCGCGATGAGCATGATCGCCGGCACCGCGCGCTCCATGGGCGTCGTCGTCGAAGAGTAAGGAGGGTGTGAACAATGTTCAGAGGTAAAAAGTATCAGGATGCTGCAAGCAGATCGAAAAGAATACTCAGTATGACGCCGCAGAGGGCTTCGGCCTGATCTGCAAGACCGCTTCCGCCAAGTTCGACGAGACCGTCGAGCTCCACGTGAAGCTGGGCGTTGACTCCCGTCACGCCGACCAGCAGGTCCGCGGCGCCATCGTGCTGCCCCACGGCACCGGCAAGACCGTCCGCAAGGTCCTGGTGTTCGCCAAGGGCGACAAGGCGGAGGCTGCCAAGGCCGCCGGCGCTGATTACGTGGGCGAGATGGACCTCGTGGAGAAGATCCAGAAGGAAAACTGGTTCGATTTCGACGTCGTTGTCGCCACCCCTGGACATGATGGGCATCGTCGGCCGTCTGGGTAAGGTCCTGGGTCCTAAGGGCCTCATGCCCTCCCCGAAGGCCGGTACCGTGACTCCCAACGTGGCCAAGGCTGTCAAGGAGGTCAAGGCCGGTAAGATCGAGTACCGTCTGGACAAGACCAACATCATCCACTGCCCCATCGGTAAGGTGTCCTTCGGCGCCGAGAAGCTGACTGAGAACTTCAACGCGCTCATCGGTGCCATCATCAAGGCCAAGCCCGCCGCCGCCAAGGGCCAGTATATCAAGTCCTGCGTCGCCGCCTCCACCATGGGCCCCGGCGTCAAGATGAACACCGCAAAGATCTAAGAAAACTTAAAGAGGGGGACACTGTCCCCCCTTTAGTTTCCCCCTCACTCCCCCTCAGCAGTTTGCGAACTGGTGTCGCCGCGCGATCGCGGCTGAGCCGCGGTATTTTCTGACGCGCATGTCGTCAGAAAAATCAAATTGGATTATTTTTGGCGCGCATGTCGTCAGAAAAATGATTTACGCTGTGCGCGGCGCAAATATGGGGTATTTTGCGGAAAAAACGATATTTGGGGTTGACAATGCTGCCAACTCTGGATATACTATTAGAGCGTTCCAAAGACAGCAGGTGAGATTCGTCTCGTAAGTCCTGCCGAGGATGGCAAACATTTATTGATTGCTTTACCGTCCTCATGTCCTTTGGCATGAGGACGGTTTCCTTTTTAGAACGCCTCTTTCCCCTGGCACGCGAGGCGTGCCGCAAAATCCAATGGAGGTGAACTCAAGAAATGCCTAACGCAAAAGTTCTGTCTGAAAAGCAGGCGATCGTGGCCGCTCTGACCGAGAAGCTGCAGGGCGCAGCTGCCGGCGTCATCGTTGACTACAAGGGCATCACCGTCGCGGAAGACACCGAGCTCCGCGCTGAGTGCCGTAAGAACGATGTCGAGTATGCAGTTGTCAAGAACACCCTGCTTCGCTTTGCTTTCAACAACGTCGGTCTCAATGAGCTCGATGATCAGCTCAACGGCACCACGTCTCTTGCCATCGCTGCCGATCCCGTCGCCCCCGCCCGCGTGATCGCCGATTATGCCAAGAAGCTCAACGGCAAGTTCGAGATCAAGGGCGGCTTCATGGACGGCAAGGTCGTCGACATGGCCACCGTCAATGCTCTGGCCGCGATCCCCGCGCTGCCCGTCCTGCAGGCACAGGTGCTTGGCACCATGCTGGCTCCCATTTCGGCCTGGCTTGCGTCCTCAAGCAGATCGCCGAGAAGGACGGCGCTCCCGCCGAGGAAGCTTCCGCAGAGTAATCGTCTGCACCCAACTCAAAAACTAAAACAAATATCTTAAAATTGGAGGATCATTACAATGAGCGAGAAAGTTACCGCTATGATCGAAGAAATCAAGGGCCTTACCGTTCTGGAGCTCTCTGAGCTCGTCCACGCTCTGGAGGAAGAGTTCGGCGTTTCCGCCGCTGCTATGGCCGCTCCCGCTGCCGGCGCTGCTGCTCCCGCTGCTGAGGAGAAGACCGAGTTCGACGTGGTCCTGGCCGGTTTCGACGCCGCTGCGAAGATCAAGGTCATCAAGGTCGTCCGCGAGATCACCGGTCTGGGCCTGGCCGAGGCCAAGGCTTTCGTCGAGTCCGCTCCCAAGGCCGTCAAGGAAGGCATCTCCAAGGACGATGCCGAGGCCCTCAAGAAGCAGCTCGAAGAGGCTGGCGCGAAGGTCGAGATCAAGTAATCTCACCCTACTGCGAGGTTCAAAAAGCCCGTGTCACAAGACACGGGCTTTTTCTTTTTGACTGTCTTATGGAATAGAACATTTGTTGACATAATATATGCGCGTGTACGTCAAAAGGACGTGCGCACCGTGGGCTCGGACGGGGCAACGATGTCGATGATCTGATTCTGCGTGTAAATGCCGTAGTGCTTCCGCGATGCGGGAGCGTCCGTTCCATCGGGTATAAGATGGACATCAATGGCACGGGAAAGATAGTCGAGCAGTTTGGACCGTTCGAACGTGCAAAGATAGGTGCCGCTGTGGACTTCGTCTGCGTCAAATACGCAGTAGGATTCGTTGCGCACCTGATAGAGCAGGTAATTTTCAAAGATGAGCTCGATCTTGGCGTTTTCATCGGGGCACAGCGGCGTACAGTGCGCGAGAGTGTCGTCGAGGGCGGCATTTCCTGTGGACGGAGTCTGTGCATTTGGCTCCGCTTTAGCGCAGCAGATGGTGATGTGCAGCTCGTTTTCATCCTCCTCACACAGCGTCAGGAGAAACGGTGCACGGCGGCCGGCGTCCACAAGGCGGCCTGCTTCGGCGAATGTGGTGCAATGAGACATGGGAGTCATCTCGTTTTGTAAAGTATGGAAAATACTGCTCACCGTGTGACGGTCAGGCAGTAAAATGATAACCGGTTTGTCTCCTTGCTGTTCCAGAGGTCAGTTTCGCCGAGCTCGCGCAGATCGTCTACGACGAATTCATCGAATCGCACAGCAGCGCGGTGAACGACGGGACGCTCCTCGAACAAGTAGAAGCCGCCCTGCCAGACGTGCCAGAGTTCCACGCAGGGCGCGGATTCGAGGGCAGAGCCAATGTAGTCGATCAGCTGCCGCGCGCGGCCCTCGGTATAGTAGGCCCAGTCGAGGCAGACGGCAAAGGCTTTGTCGGTATAGAGAAAACTGTCTGGGTAAGTGCGCAGCGCGAAGTTGTCGTCCGCGCCGCCGTCGTCGATCGTACCGTCGTCCACATTGATGGCGAGGTAGTCGTACTCCGGCGGAGGAAAGACCTCCGGCAGCGGCGCGTCGGAAGCGAAAAAGATGCAGGCGCTCATCATGATCCTCCTGTAATGCCTCATTTTCCTTTTGGTACGGCGATCATATCATAAAAGATATGAACAAATCTACTGCGATGCTGTTACGAGACCCTTGCGCCGCGGTGCGGGAAGAACGCGCGCCGGTGAGGAAAAGGCTGGAACAGCCATAATATAAACCGCTCGAGCGCTTGACTTTTTTGTGCAGCGGCATTAAAATGTATAAAATATAGAAGCAGGAATTTTCATGCGTTGTGTATCCTGCGTACAAAATCTGATGAGAGACAGGCTGATGCCCGCGTGAGCCGAGGAATGCTTACGCGGTTATTTTTTCACCTGGATGGGAGAAAACATGAAGAACACCAAAAACTTTGCGAGCCGATGGGGCTTTATTCTGGCGTCCGTCGGTTCAGCGGTCGGCATGGCGAACGTCTGGGGCTTTCCCAACAAGCTTGGCAGCAACGGCGGCGGGGCATTTTTGCTCATTTATCTGCTGTTTGTTTTCATTTTCAGCTACGTGGGTCTGCCCGCGGAATTCGCCATGGGCCGCCACGCGGCGACGGGCACACTCGGCGCGTATGAAAAAGCGTGGTCGACGCGCGGCAAGGGCGCAGGCAAGGCCGGAGGCCTTCTTGGCTGGCTGCCGCTCGCGGGCTCGCTGTGCATTGCGTTCGGCTATGCGGTCATCGTCACGTACATCTTAAAGGCGCTGGTGGATTCGCTCGTCGGCACGCTGATGACGACGGACACCGCGTCGTGGTTCGGCACGTTCTCCTCCACACCGTATTCCGTCATTCCGTACCACATCATCGTGGTCGTGGGGACGCTGCTGACGCTCTATTTGGGCGCGCACAGCATCGAAAAAACCAACAAGATCATGATGCCGCTGTTTTTCATCATCTTCCTGATCCTCGCGGTGCGCGTGGCGATGCTGCCGGGCGTAAGCGAGGGCTACCGCTTCATGTTCACTCCGCGCTGGGAGGCGCTCAAGGACCCGATGATCTGGATCTGGGCGATGGGACAGGCGTTCTTCTCCCTCTCCGTCACGGGCAGCGGCATGATCGTGTACGGCGCGTACCTCTCGAAGGACGAGGACGTCGTCGGCGTCGCACAGCACACGGCGCTGTTTGACACGATCGCCGCCGTCGTTGCGGCGCTCGTCATCATCCCCGCATGCTTCTCCTACGGGCTGGACGTCGGCGCGGGCCCGAGCCTGCTGTTCGTTACGTTGCCGACCATTTTACAGGATATCCCGATGGGGCGGCTGTTCGCCATCATCCTCTACCTTGCGATGATCTTCGCGGGCGTCAGCTCGCTGCAGAACATGTTCGAGGCCGTGGCGGAATCGCTGATGCACAAGTTCCCCAGGCTCAGCCGCACGGCGGTGCTGGCGATCCTGTGCGTGGTGTGCCTCGGCATCGGCATTTTCATGGAGCCCATCAGCAAGTGGGGCCCGTGGATGGACCTTGTTTCCATCTATATTATCCCCATCGGCGCGACGCTCGGCGCGATCTCGTGGTTCTACGTGATGAAAAAGGACGAGCTGCTCGCCGCCGTGAACACCGGCAGCAAGAAAGAGCGCGGTGCGCTGTGGTACAACGTGGGCCGCTTCGTCTACGTGCCGCTCGCGGTCATCCTGTGCTGCGTAGCACTGTTCATGCACGTGGCATTCTGAGTTCCCCCTGAACAAAAAAGAAGAACAATATGAAAACAGGCAAGAAAGTGAGCATTACCATACTTTCAGTGCTGATATTGGCCTTGTGCGCCGTGGGGATCATCCGGAGCACGACCTTTCCGCTGGACGTAGCGACGCTGCCGGATCATATCTGTGATTTTTACAATATCGGCAGGCCCCAGCCCCTCTCGCCGAGTATTCGGGTGTACGACAGTGTTGAACTCGAAAATACGGTGTGGTATCTCATGGAGATCGGCGAGGACATAGATCTGGGCTATGTCAAGCTGGAACGGAATGTCCTTGGCCGCTACAAGATTGTGCGCCTCGGCTACGGCGGCGGGAGCTTCCGTGACGGCGTTGTGCGCAGTGGGGAGAAAGCCTACTACCTCTTTGGCGGGCGCGATGTGACCGGCCGCATCGCAAAAATCACTATGACGCAGAACGGCGAGACCTGCACGATGGAAAATGCGGAGGGAAAGACGCATTTCCTGTTCTGCACAGAGCTTTCTCCACAGCTCGGCGATTATGACTTCGACCGCAGCACGCTGCGGTTTTACGACAAAGACGGGAACGACATCACCGCGGAGTACAATTTGAGCGGCGGCGGTATCCAGTAAAAGGAATACCAAAAGGAAGGACTGTGAGCAGGTCCTTCCTTTTTCATATAAAAACTTGTTGACAAGTCAACAATGATGCGCTATGATAAACGAGCTTGTTGATTTGTCAACAAATAGGAAAAAGGAGAATTACCAATGGAGGAGCGCTTTGAGACCTTTACCGTCCTGATCACGCGCATCAGCCGCAGCATCAAGCGCATCAAGGCGGACGAAATGGCGGACTTCGAACTGAAAGGGCCGCATGTGTCCTGCCTCTACTACCTCTCCCAGCAGGATGGCATGACAGCCGCCGAGCTCTGCGAGCGCTGCGACGAGGACAAGGCGGCCATCTCCCGCTCGCTGGACGACCTCGAGAAAAACGGTTACATCACCTGCGCAAGCGGCGCGGGCAAGCGCTATAAGAGCCCACTGCGCCTGACGGAGCGGGGCAAGGCGGTCGGCCGCGCGATCGGGGAGAAGATCATGCGCATCGTCGAGGCGGCATCTGAGGGCCTGAGCGAGGCCGAGCGGCAGACGATGTACCGCGCGCTCGCGCTCGTGAGCGAGAATTTGGAACGGATTTATACCCATAAGAAGACCGCGGGCGACAGAGCCGCCCGCGACGAACAATAACGGAGGAAGAGCATGAGTGTTCAGATCATTGTGGATTCGACGGTCGACATGCCCGAGCGCATGAAGGACCGTTTTCGCATCGTGCCGCTCACGGTGCATTTTGGCGCGGAGGAGTTCATCGACGGCGTGACCATCGACAAGCACCGCTTTTATGAGCGGCTTGTCGAAAGCGACGAGCTGCCGACGACCAGTCAGGCGTCGCCCGCGGCATTCGACGCGATCTTCTCCGACGTTGCGTCGGTGGGCGACAGCGCGGTCGTTGTGACGCTCGCGTCGAAGTTCTCCGGCACGTATCAGAGCGCGTGCATCGCCGCGGCGGAGTACGACAACATCTACGTTGTGGACAGCAAGAGTGCGGCTATCGGCTCTGGCATCCTCGCCGAGTACGCGCTCGAGTGCGCGGACAAGGGCATGGACGCGAAGACCATCGCCGAAACGCTGGAGAAAAAGCGCGACGAAATTTGCCTCATCGCGCTGCTCGACACGCTCGAATACCTCAAAAAGGGCGGGCGTATCTCGAAGACTGTCGCGTTTGCGGGCGGACTTCTCAACATCAAGCCGGTCATCACCGTCGTCGACGGCGAGATTCAGGTTATCGGTAAGGCGAGAGGGTCGAAGCAGGGCAACAACCTGCTCGTGCAGAAAATCCACGAGAGCGGCGGCATCGACTTCGACGAGCCGATCATCCTCGGATACAGCGGGCTGAGCGATTCGTATCTCAAAAAATATGTCGAGGACAGCCGCGACATCTGGCAGGACAAGGCGGACTCGCTCGACTCCACGCTCATTTGCAGCGTGATCGGCACGCACACTGGCCCCGGCGTGGTGGCGGTCGCATTCTTCAAAAAGGGCTGAGCCTCTATAAAAATCAGAAACAGCAGGAAGCCGGCGTATCGCGCCAACTTCCTGCTGTTTTTTCTTAAAGATCCTCTTTGAGTCAGCGATTAAAAATAGCAACGGCGCTTTCAAACGACACCGGGACTCGCTGTACCTTGACAACAGACGGCACGGCGAATTATAGTGATTCTATAATATTCAGCGGCTATGTCTTGCGTGAAAGCGGTGCTTTGCGCTGGTATCGGTTTGCCCGTGAAACAGGTTGAATGGGAAAAGGGAAATGCGGCATGCAGTGGACGGACGAGAGCATTGCGTTTTTGCGTGATGCGCCGACGATGAACCGCTATTATGAGACCATCGCGGAGAGGATCGCGCCGCAGCTCCAAGAAAACGCGCACGTCTGCGACGCGGGCTGCGGCATCGGCGAGCTGAGCCTTGCTCTGAAGCCGTACTGCCGCCATGTCACGGCGGTGGACGCGGATGCGCTGGCCATCAAAACGCTGAAAGCCCACCTGATAGAGGGCGTCATCGCGATCTGCGGCGATGTGGAGGCGCTCACGCCGAAAGAGCCCTACGACGCGATGGTGTTCTGCCTCTTTGGCCGCACGGAGGACACGCTGCGCATCGCGAAAAGCAGTGCCGCGGAAAGATTTTCCTCGTCAAGCGGGACTATTCGCACCACCGCTTCAGCGCGGGAAAGGTGAGCCTCGGCGAGTACACGGCGGGGAGCACGGAGGCTGTCCTGCACAAAAAGGCGCTGTGCCTGTTCACCATTGAGACGGCGGCTATTTCGAAGGAGGAAGCAGTATGAACCGGCATCTTTTGATCTGCGGGGAGCGCGGCGTCGGCAAGTCGACGCTGATCCGCCGCCTGCTGGAGCATAGTACGCGGGAGGTCGGCGGCTTTGTGACAAAGCGGCTGCCGGTCGCGGATGAGAACGGCTTTTTTCCGATTTACCTCTATCCCGCATCGCAGAGTGAGGGCGAGCGGCGCAACGAGACGGCGAATCTTGTCGGGACGTGCGACAGCCGCTCGAGCATCCGCCATCCGGAGGTCTTTGACGGCCTTGGCGCACAGCTCATCGAGTCCGCGCCGAAAGGCGGCATCATTTTGATGGACGAGCTCGGCTTTCTCGAAAATGACGCCAAGGTGTTCCAGTCCGCGGTGCTGTGCGCACTGGACGGCGAGACGCCGGTGCTGGCCGCGGTCAAGCCGAAGGACACACCATTCCTGCGCGCCGTGCGCGGGCATGAGAACGCGGAGCTTGTCTTCATTGACGAGCAGAACCGTGACGCGCTTCTTGAAAAGCTCCTGCCGCACATTTTGCGGTGGAATGAAGCTTGAAGCAGCAAGCTCGCCGTGCAATAGAGAAGAAGATTTCAAGCGAACACTTGTTTGACTATCAAAACCGTGCTATAATACCGCCATTGAGAAATTTGCAGAGGGGAGGGGACAGCGCATGGAGCATTTGCTTGCGGGACTGAACCGCGCGCAGCACGAGGCCGTCACGGCGACGGAGGGGTATGTCCGCGTCATCGCGGGCGCGGGCTCGGGTAAGACGCGCGCGCTGTCGCACCGCTTTGCGTATCTTGTCAACGAGCTCGGCATCCTGCCGGGGAACATCCTGTGCGTGACGTTTACGAACAAGTCAGCCAACGAGATGCGCCAGCGTATCCACGCCTTGACCGGCGACAACGACACGGGCTATATCAACACCTTCCACGGCTTCTGCGTCTCCGTTTTGCAGGAGGACAGCCACGCCGTGCAGTATCCGAAGAGCTTCCTCGTGCTGGATAATTCCGACATCGACGCGATGCTCGGCATCATCTACGAAGAGCGCGGCCTCACACTGCGCGACATGACCTATTCCGCCGCACGGGACATGATCGAGATCCGAAAGCTCTTTAAGGAGCCGGAGTATTACAAGGACATGATCACGATGTCGCTCGACACGCTGCGCGAAAAGTACGAGCGCGCCGACACGGCGGGGGACATCATCTTCTACGGCTATCTCTATCAGGAGAAAAAGTGCTTCGGCCTCGACTACAACGACCTCATCAAGTTCTCGCTCTATATTTTCGAGCAGCACGAGGACATCAGGCTCAAGTGGCAGAAGCGGCTGGAATACATCATGATCGACGAATTTCAGGACATCGACCCGCCGCAGTACGCGCTGATGGAGGTGCTGTGCGGCTATCACGGCAACCTCTTCATCGTGGGCGACCCGGACCAGACGATCTACACCTGGCGCGGCGCGAACGTCAAATATCTGCTGGATTTCGACAAGGTCTTTCCAAACGTGCAGACCATCATGATGATGGAAAACTACCGTTCTACACCGGAGATTCTGGCGGCGGCGAACTCGCTGATCGCAAAAAACGGCCACCGCATCAAAAAGAACCTGCTCCCGACGAAGCCCTCGGGCGAGAAGGTCGTCTGCCACTTTGCCGACACGCAGGAGGCGGAGGCGCAGTGGATGGCGGGCGAGATGCAGCGGCTGCATGATCGCGGCGTGCCGCTGCGGGATATGACCGTCCTTTACCGCGCGCACTATGTGACGCGCGCGGTGGAAGAGGCGTTGATGCACGAAAAAATTCCCTATACGATCTACTCCGGCGTGCAGTTTTTCGACCGCATGGAGATCAAGGACGCACTTTCATATTTGCGGATGATCGCCTATCAGGACGATCTGTCGTTCCGGCGCATTGCCAACGCGCCGAAGCGGAACCTCGGCGAGCGGCGCATGGCGTTTTTACAGGAGACGGCGGAAAAAGAGGGGACGAGCCTCTATGTAACGCTCAAAAACCACCTCGAAGACAGCGTGTTCAGCGGCACGAAGGCAAAGCAGTTCGTCGATCTGATCGAGCGCTTTTCGCACTCGTATCAGGGTCGGCCCATCTCTGAGGTGCTCTCGGATATTCTGGACAAGAGCGGGTATGAAAAGGCGCTGCGCACCGAGGGCAGTCAGGAGCGGCTGGACGATCTGGCCGAGCTCAAGCAGTCCATCTACGAATACGAGACGAGCTGCGGCGAGGAGAGCACGATGGAGCATTACCTCGCCCACATCGCGCTTTTCAGCAACGGCGATGTCGCCGAGCAGGGCGACAAGGTGAAGCTGATGACCGTCCACGCGGCGAAGGGCCTCGAATTCCCGTATGTGTTCCTCTGCGGCATGAACGAGGGCATTTTCCCCTCGCGCAAGGTGCGAACGCTCCCCGGCATGGAGGAGGAGCGGCGGCTCGCTTTCGTTGCGCTGACGCGCGCGGAGAAGGGGCTTTACCTCTCCGAGGCCGACGGGTGGAATTTTGACGGCTCGCCGCGCTATCCCTCGCGCTTTCTGCTGGATATCGACCGCGAGCTTCTGTCGTTCACGCACGAGGTCGACGAGACGCTTCTGCGTGAAGCGGCGGATGACGTCGCGCGGCGAGACAAGTATCTGCGCGAGGACGACGGCGACGGCACGCTGCCCATCGGGCAGCGCGTGCGCCACGCGGTGTTCGGCGAGGGAACGGTGCTGGACGTGGACCTGAACAAGGGCGCGCATGTCATCCAGTTTGACGGCATGGGAACGCCGCGCAGCATTTCGCTGCGCGCGAAGCTCGAAAAGATCGGGCCATAAAATCAATTGACAGATTTATTTTGGAGGGATTTCGACATGAGAAAGTATTTTTGCGCACAGCCCTAGGTCTATCCGCAGCCCGTGCTCATCATCGCAATGTATTTAAGCGGCGGCCACAAGACCGTGAAGAACATCTTAAAGCGCGGTGCGTTCACCGTGAGCATGGGCGACGCAGAGCATGCGGCGGCCTGTGACTATGTGGGCATCGAGTCCGGCAACAGCGTGCCCGACAAGGTGGCGCGCGCGGGCTTCCACGTGACGAAGAGCGAGCGTGTGGACGCGCCGGTGATCGACGAGCTCCCGCTCGCGCTCGAGTGCAAGCTCGTGAGCTACGGCGAGGAGACAAGACTCCTGACCGGCGAGATCGTGAACGTCAGCGTGGACGAGCGCGCGCTCGACGAAAGCGGCAAGCTCGCTGTCGAAAAGCTGCACGTCATCACCTTTGACTACGCCAACCACGGCTATTATGTCTTGGTCGAGAAGGTCGCCAGCGCGTTCGAGGACGGCAAAAAATTCAAGTAAATCCGGCGAAACAGAAAACGCCGCGTCCCGTATTTTCTTCGGGACGCGGCGCTTTTTGTATCCCGAAAACCACTCGCTGGGCGAGTGGTTCAAGAGGCTGCTGCCGATGAGGAAAAATAAAACTCCCTCTGTTATAGTAGAGATGCGGTCTGGCAACTGCAAACTACAAAACAAAGGGAGGTCACTCAAGAATGAATGACACGAACAGTTTAGCGCATACGAAGTGGAATTGCAAATACCACATCGTATTTGCGCCGAAGTATAGGCGCAAAGTGTTCTTCGGCGAAAAACGCAGGGAGATTGGGAAAATACTGCGGCAGTTATGCGAATGGAAAAAGGTGAATATCGTAGAGGCGGAAGTATGTCGGATCATATTCACATGCCCCTTGAGATCCCGCCCAAAATTGCGGTTTCGAGCTTTGTGGGATACCTGAAAGGCAAAAAGCTCGCTGATGATCTACGAACAGTTCCCAAATCTCAAGTACAAGTACAGAAACCGCGAATTTTGGTGTCGCGGATACTACGTGGACACCGTGGGGGAAGAATGCGAAGAAAATAGAAGAGTACATCCGGAATCAATTAGAGGAAGATAGGATGGGCGAACAACTGACGATGGGCAACTTCTAAGCCCGTTTACGGGCTGCTGGTAACAAGCCTATGCAGATGTCAGATCGTACCAACGCCGCATGAGGCGTGGCTGGTAACATAGGGCTTCGCCCGTCTAAGAAATACCCCCGGCTAGGCCGGGGGATATTTATTTGCCGTTTCGGTCAGGATTTCGATTTTGTTTGTGCAAAACCGACGCATTAGTGTTAAAATCTCGTTAAAAACCGTCCCTTTTACTACTGGCACGGGCGCGGGGCAGATGGTATAGTAAACAGGCATGTGTTTTTTAGGAGGATCAATATGTTTTCTGCCTTTTTTCGCAGCCTGAAGCAGGAATTTGCAGGCTACAACTCGAAAAAGCTGCTCGCCGACATGATGGCGGGCCTGACGGTCTGCGCTGTCGCGCTGCCGCTGGCATTGGCGTTCGGCGTTTCATCCGGCGCGAGCGCGGCGTCCGGGCTTGTCACGGCCATCATCGCGGGCGTGGTCATCGCTGTGCTCGGCGGCGCGTCGTACCAGATCTCGGGCCCGACGGGCGCGATGAGCGCGGTGCTCGTCGGCATCGTCGCGGAATACGGCCTGCAGGGCGTGTTTTTTGCCTGCTTTGCCGCAGGCGTTCTGCTGCTGCTTGCGGGCGTCTTCAAGCTGGGTCGCTTAATTAGCTTCATCCCGATGCCCGTCATCATGGGCTTCACCTCGGGCATTGCCATCATTATTGCGATGGGCCAGATCGACAACTTCTTCGGCACGGTGTCGGAGGGCGGCTCGAATTTGGAAGATCGCGTCCTATGGCCGTCTTGGCTTCCATCCGAACATGCAGGCGGTGCTCATCGGCCTTCTCGTCGTGCTGGTGATGGTCTTCTGGCCGAAAAAATGGGGCGCGCGTGTGCCGGGCTCGCTCGTCGGCATCATCCTTGCGACGATCGTCGCGACAGTCGCGGGCATGGATCAGCTCGCTGTCGTCGGCGACATTCCCAAGACGCTCCTGCTCGCCGACCGCCTGTCGCTCGGCGGCCTGAGCTTCACGATGCTCGAAAACCTGCTCTCTCCCATCGTGACCATTGCGGCGCTCGGCATGATCGAGAGCCTGCTTTGCGGCGCGTCGGCCTCGCGCATGAAGGGCGAAGCGTTCAACGCCGATCAGGAGCTGATCGCACAGGGCGTGGGTAATATTCTGCTGCCGCTTTTTGGCGGTGTTCCCGCGACCGCAGCCATCGCACGCACGAGCGTAGCGGTCAAGTCCGGCCAGCAGACGCGCCTTACGAGCGTGTTCCATTCGCTGTTCCTGCTCGCCTCCATGTTCCTGCTCGGCGGCGTCATGGCGCGCCTGCCGCTCTCCGCGCTCGCGGGCGTCCTGATGGTCACCGCCTGGCGCATGAACGACTGGGCAGGCATCCGCTACATCTTCCGCCACAAGTTCAAGTCCGGTATCAGCCAGTTTTTGATCACGATGCTCGCAACGGTCGTCTTTGACCTGACGGTCGCGATCCTGCTCGGCGTGGTATACTCCGCCATTTTGTACATGGCGAAGTCGAGTCATATCCATGTGAATTTCTCCGATATCGACGCGAACAAGCTGCGCTCGGTGGAGGGCAAGCCCCCCATTCTTGAGACCTCCGGCGTGGCGTACATCACGGGCGCGCTCTTCTTCGGCGCGGTGGATGAGTTCAACCACCGCATGGCGGAGATGCCGCAGTACGACCACATCATCTTGTCGATGCGCGGTATGCCGAGCGTGGACGTTTCGGGCGCGCAGGCGATGCTCGAGCTGTGCGAGTCGCTCAAGAGTCAGGGCAAGACGGTTGCCTGCTGCGGCATGACCGAGGCGGTGCGCACCTACTTTGACCGCGCGGGCATCACCGAGCTTTTCGGCGAGGAGTCCTACTTCTGGAGCGCCGACCAGGCGATCCTTGACCTGCTGGACGCGGAGATCGTGGAATAAAAGACATAGAAAAGCACTTCCCGCCAGCGGCGGGAAGTGCTTTTTGCTGTACATGGGCTGCGAAAGATTTTATTTGCGCCGGTCACCCTCGCGTGCGATCTTGTCGAGCGATTCCTGCCGGACAGCCTGACGAAGCGCCGTCAGGTAGGGCGAAAAGGCAACGTTCTGCTCGCCGTAGGTGAGCTGGAGGTCGTATTCGTGGTTCTCCCAGGTCGAAATGTCGGACTCGTTGTGGGAGATCACGGCCTCGAGCTTGTCGAGCGCCTTGTAGATTTGGGCCTCCTGGGTTTCGAGCGCGGCCATCTCGTCGTAGAGTGCGCGCATCTCCTCGCGGCAGGGGGAGGAAAGCGATGCGACCCACTGGTAGAGCAGCGCTTCCTCCGTCGATTCGTCCTGTGCGGTCTTGTCAAAGGCGGGGATATCGCCCGTGAAGCACTCACCGAGGTCGTGGATGAGGCACATGCGCGTCACCTTGTCCATGTCGGCCTTGGGAAATTCATCGCGCAGGAAAAACGCCATCAGCGCGATGCGCCAGCTGTGCTCGGCAACGCTCTCGTGCCGCCCGCCGGAGGTGTAGCAGTGGCGGGTAGTGTCCTTCAATTTTTCCGCCGTGTGCAGCGCGGCGAGCAGTTCGCTTGGTCTCATGCGTCTCCTCCATTGTCGTTTTCTGGTATTTTACCAGAGGCGGAAACGACTTGCAAGGAAAAGAAAGAAGAGAGATTCCCATTCCCAGCGGCATATGATATCATGAATGCGAGAAAATTTGGCGCCCGGTGAAACAAAACGGGCGCGGAATGCGTCTAAATAAGCAGAAGCAGGAAGATTTGAGAGAGACCCTCCCATGCGGAGGGCGGAGAGGAGAATTTATGAAGCTTGCGGCGGATTTTCGGCAGGCGGCGCGCGAGGCGCTGCGCGGCAAGTGGCCCATCGCCATTCTGATCGGCCTTGTGGCGGTGCTGCTCGGCGGCGCGGGGAGCGGCGGTCCGGAGGTCAAATTCAATTACGATGTGTCCTCGGGCGTGTCGACGACGTTTGGCTACGGCGGACAGACGATTTACTCCACAGGCTACGGTTTGGACCCGAAGTGGAGCGGACTGCTCGTCGGCGGTGTGGTCTATCTCATCGTGATCGCGCTCGTGTTGGCGGCGGCGTACTTCATCCTCGGCAGCATTGTGGGCGTGGGGTATGCCAAATATAACCTCGGCCTTGTCGACCGCACGGAGCCGGGCTTTGAGGCGCTGTTCGCCTATCTTCCGAACTGGAAGACGACGACGCTGACGCGGCTTTGGAAGGGCCTCTATATTCTGCTGGGGACGATCCTGCTCGTCATTCCGGGACTGATTATGGGCTACACCTACGCGATGACGGACTACATTTTGGCCGAGTACCCGGACATGGCGCCGGGCGAGGTGATGAAGGGCTCGAAGGCGATGATGGAGGGCAACCGCTGGCGGCTGTTTTGCCTGCAATTCAGTTTCATCGGCTGGATGCTCCTCAGCTCGCTGACGTTCGGCCTTGGCAACCTTGCGCTGCGCCCCTATCAGGAGGCGGCATACGCCGCGTTCTACCGCGAGGTATCGCTCGGGTAAAAAGATAGAGAGAAACAAAACGCGCCCCGCGGATGATCCGCGGGGCGTATTTTTGCTGTGATGGAAAGCTTACTTTGCGCTGTCGTTTGCGAGGGCCTGGTCGATCAGCTTCTGGAGCGCTGCCATGTTGTCCTCGTTGTCGATGCCGCCGAGCATCGCCTCACCGACGATGGCGCCGCTGCGGTCGATGACATAGGTGGTCGGGAAGGCCATGATGTCGCCCGCAAAGTCGCCGGCTGCGCTGTCGGAGGGGAAGTAGATGTTCTGGTAGCTTGCGCCCTTGGATTCAAGCAGACTCTTGGCCGTGCTGATCGCATCGGCGTTGCCGTCGAGGGTATCGACGTTGATGCCGATGAGCGCGCCGCCCTGCTTCTTGAGCGTCTCGTTGAGGGCGTTCAGATCGCCAAGCTCCGCCACGCAGGGCTTGCAGCCGCTGAACCAGAAGTTCACGACCGTCACAGCGTTCTGGGAGAAGATGCTGCTGTCCACGTCGTTGCCGTCAAGGTCCTTGCCGGTGAAGGTGGGGAAGGTCGGGACGGCATCGTTCATGTCGCCGTCTTCACCGTCGCCCGCGGGCTGAAGTGCGGCGTACTGCTCCTGCAGGGGCTGGATCTGGTCTTCAAGGTCGCGGATCTGCTCGGAGCCTTCGGTCAGCGTCTTGAGTTCATCCTCGGTGAACTGATCCTTCACAAGGTCGAGGGCGGCAAGCAGGTAAGCGCCGTAGTTCGATTCATCGGGGATCTCGTCGCGCTTTTCGTTCATGGCGGCGAAGAGCTTCTGCCACAGCTCAAGGTTCTCTTCCATGATGGCGTTTTCCTTGTCGGCGAGCTCCTGGATCTGGGCGTAGATCTCCTCGGCGGTCGCGCCCTGCGCATCGCCATCGCCCTTGCCGTCGCCCTTGCTGCCGCAGGCGGCGAGGGAAAGCGTCAGCGTAAAGGCGAGCAGCAGCGTAATGATCTTCTTAAAATTCATGGTTTATTCTCCTTTGTTTTCTTCAATGATCGGTTTTTGAGACAATTTGGAACATGCTCCACCGCTGCCGAAGGCGTAGCGGAAGCGGACGGCCTCCGTCGGGCAGGCGGTCACGCATTTGCCGCAGCGGATACATTCGCTGTGGTTCGGCGTTTTGGTCACATCCACGTCCATGGGACAGGTCCTTGCGCACTTGCCGCAGGAGACGCATTTGCTCTCGTCAACGTGCATCGACAGCAGCGACACGCGGTTGAAGAGCGCGTAGAACGCGCCGAGCGGGCAGAGCCACTTGCAGAACGGGCGGTAGAAGATGACGCTCAGCACAACGACCGTGATGAGCACGCAGAGCTTCCACGAAAAGAGCTTGCCGAGCGCGGCACGGATGCTGCTGTTGACAAGCGAGAGCGGGATGGCGCCTTCCAGAACGCCCTGCGGGCAGAGATATTTGCAGAAGAACGGGTCGCCCATGCCAGCTTCGTTCACCACGAGCACCGGAAGCAGGAAGACCATCACCACCAAGATGACGTATTTGAGGTAGGTCAGCGGCTTTAGACGCTTGGTGGAGAGCTTTTTGGTCGGGATCTTGTGCAGCAGCTCCTGAAACCAGCCGAACGGGCAGAGGAAGCCGCAGATGAAGCGGCCCAGCAGCACGCCAAGCAGGATGAGGATGCCGGTGATGTAATAGGAAAAGCTGAATTTCGACGAGCCGACGACAGCCTGAAACGCGCCGATGGGACACGCGCCCGCCGCACCGGGGCAGGAGTAGCAGTTCAGCCCCGGCACGCACACGGTCTTGCCTGCGCCGCGATAGAGCGTACCCGTGAGGAAGTTCGGCAGGTGCAGATTCGTCAGCAGAGCCGCGCAGGCCTGGACCAGTCCGCGCCAGCGGGCGAGCAGAAAGGAAAACGGTTTTTTCTTATCTAATGCCCACACACTCCAGACATAGTTTGATCGCCTTGTTCAGCACCGTGTCCGCCTCGCCGCGCATCACACCGCAGACGAGAAATGCGAGGCCAAGCAGCAGAAAAAGAATCTGCACCCCGGCCTTTTTGCCAAATGTTTTGTTCAAATTATCACCCTTTCTGTTGTACCGGCGCTTAGACTACACAGGGAATATGAATACAGTATGAACAGCACCTTAAAAGAACCCTAATTTTATCTGGAAATAATAAGAAGTTTGCCCTGTGCGAAGGGGGTTGCACCATTATCCGCGCTTTTGAAAGAGCTTTGAAGCATAACGGGAGACGAGTTCACCGATCACAAGCCCCAGCACCGCGCCGGCGAACACGTCGCTCGGAAAGTGCACATATAAATAAAAGCGAGAGAAGGCGAGCAGCACGGCGAGCGGGATGGCCGCATAACCGAAGCGGCGGTCTGCGCGCGTTGTCGATCTCCTTGTCAGGATAGGTCTCGATGTACGGCTCTTTGGCGAACGCCGCGACCGGCAGCGCGGGCAGCCATGCCATCGGATGCGCAGTGGGAACCCAGGCCGTCAGCTCATCGTAGCCGATGGGGAGCCAGTCGTGCCCACCCTCGCGCGCGGAGATGAAGCACAGATCGAGTTGGTGCGTGTTGAGCTGTGTGATCAGCTCTGTGCTGTACCCACCGCGCAGCTGCACCTGAATGCCGCCGTAGCGCGCGTGGAAATCCGATATGATGCGCGCGAGCGGCGAATAAAACGCGCTGTATGCCGTGCCGACGGTAACCGTGCCGATATCCAGCCCGCGCAGCTGCGCGGAGAGCTGGGCGCAGCTCTCGCCCGCGTGCAGTAGGTCGCGGATGGCGGGCAGCAGCTTTTCGCACTCCTTTGTCGGGCGAACGCCGCTGTGCTCGCGCAGCAGGAGCGGAACGCCCGTCTCATCCTCAAGCGCCGCGACCATGCGGCTCACGCCGGAGGGCGTGTATTGCAGCGCCTCCGCGGCGGCGGACAGACTTCCTGTCTCAATGGCGCAGACGAGCGCGCGGTAGCGATCGAGTTCCATGGCGTTCTCCTTTGCGAAATTGTCAAAGATGGTTTGATGGATCATCGGTTTACGCAAAGAATAGCGCGGGTGTATGCTGTTGTCAAATCCTTGGAAATGGGGGAAACTATGGCACGCTCTTACGATCTAACGAGCGGCAGCATCCCGCAGCATCTGCTGCGCCTGGCCGCACCGCTCATCATGGGCAATATCTTGCAGCAGCTCTACAACACGGTGGACGCCTTTATCCTCGGGCGCTTTGCGGGCGATTTGGAGTTCGCCGCTGTCGGCGTTGCGGGCTCGGTGATGAACCTTTTCCTCTTTATGATCACAGGCGCGTGCACGGGCATTTCCGTCATCTTCGCCCAGCTCTACGGTGCGGGCGAGCGCGAGCGCTTCCGCCGCGAGCACTGGCTCTCGCTCTCGTGCGGGCTGCTGGTGACGCTCGCGTGCAGCGGCCTCGGCTTTTGCTGCTCTCGCCGCTGCTGCGGCTCATCCAGACGCCAAGTGAGCTCAAGACCTTTGTCTCGGTGTATCTGACGATCATTTTGGCGAGCCTGCCCGCGGCGTTTCTCTACAACCTCTACGGCGCGCTGCTGCGTGCCATCGGGCGGGCGAACGCGGCGCTGATGGTGCTCGCCGCGGCGGTGACGGTCAATGTCGCGCTCGACTACTGCTTTGTTGCGCGCTTTCAGTTGGGCATCGCGGGCGCGGCGTGGGCGACGGCGGCGTCGCAGGCCATTTCGGCGGTGCTGTGCATCCTCTACCTGCGGCGCAAGGCACCGGAGCTCATTTTTGCACGCGCGGACTGCCGTATGGATGGAGAGCTATTGAAGCAGACGGCGCATTTCAGCTTCGTCACGGCGCTGCACCAGTCGAGCCTGTACACCGGAAAGCTCCTGGTGCAGGGCGCGGTCAACACCGGTGGCACGGGCATGATCTCGGCCTACACGGCGACGACGCGCATCGAGGGCTTTGCCAACTCGTTTGGCGACAGCGGCAGCGCTGCGACCTCCGTGCTCGTGGCACAGAATCGGGGAGCAGGGAAAGAAGAGCGCGTGAAGGAATCGTTTCGCAGCAGCCTTTTTCTGATGCTTGCGATGGGGCTTGCGATGACGCTCATCATGTACGTTAGCGCGAGCACGTCGGTCGGCTTTATGCTCGGGACGCGCAGCGGCGCGGCGTTTGAGAATGCGCGCGGCTATCTGAAGCTCGTGGCGCTTTTCTACACGCTCTGCTTCACCGGCAGCACATTCGCTGGCTATTTTAACGGCATCGGGAAGGTGTGCGTCCCCGTTCCTCGGTGCGACGAGCCACATCGCGCTGTGAGTCGTCCTCTCGTGGCTGCTGGTCGGCAAAATGGGCCTCCCCGCCGTCGTGCTGGCAACAGGCCTCGGCTGGGTGCTGGTCAACGCGCTGTGGACCTTTGTCAAATGGAGGATGGAGAAAAAGCAGAAAGCAGCAGAACGTGATATTATGTAAACATCAAAAGCCGCGCGCCCTTAGGCGCGTGGCTTTTGATAAGTTTTGTGAAGTATCGCCGCTGATCGAAATGCGCGGCAAAGGGATGACATTTTTGAGAAAGCACGAGGTTTTTGCCCATATGGGAAGACCATGTCGAAAGAGAAAAACTTTTGTAAGAGACGCGCTCTGCTTGCTGAACTTCTGTAAAGTGAAACTATTTTACAATTCTTCGAAATGGTAGCGCGGCTTGCCGGCGCTTTTCTTGCCATATTCGATGGCTCTTGTCGGGCAATAGCAGATGCAGGCCATGCACTGTGTGCAGTTGCTTCCCCAGACGGGACGGGCGTTTTGCAGTGTGATGTTATTCAGCGGGCAGAGCTTTTCGCATTTGCCGCAGCCGATGCAGACATCGCTTGCAGTAAAGGATTTGCCTTCACAAACAGCGGATAGAAAACCGGGTTCACCGCGCTGCTCGCGATGCGGTCGTAGAGTTTTTTGCGCGGCGGCGAGAACATGTGTCCTGCGCGGATCGCGGCGATCGCGCGGTCGATGAACGGCTCGGCTTTGGCGACGATCCGGCGAGCCTCCTCGACGGTTGGTGCGTTGAACATGGCGATGAAATTCTCCGGCATGACGATCTGCGCCGTGCCCATGTAGACGAGGCCCTTTTCGCGGCAGAGCGCGCGGTTGTACTTCGCGGCGTTGCCGATCTCGCTGCCGCAGTCCATGACGAACCACGTTTCCCTCGCGCCGCGCAGCTCTGTTCGCAGCAGATGGTCGCGCACGATGCGCGGGATGCGCCAGGCGTAGGTCGGCATGACGAGGACGAGCCGTCCATTGACGGCGAGCGGTGTTATGTCGCCTGATTTGATGCGGTCATTCAGGCTGATGAGCGTATCGTTCAGCGCGTGTGCGATACGCTCGGCGATGTGGCGGCTGTTGCCGGTGCCGGTGAAATAGAGTACCATGGCGACCTCCTGTGTCTTTGCTCGAGCACTGCCCGAATATTGTATTGCCTCTATTGTACCAGCCGTGGCGCGCGCAGACAAGCGCTTTGTGTAGGAAAACCGGCGGAGTAAAGGGACTTGAACCTGAGAGAAAAATCGCCGCGGCTTTTCTTTTTTAACCGAAAGGGGCGAAAGAGGCATATTGCCTCTCGTATACTTGCGTTTCCTGCATTTTCTGCTTGCGGAATGGGGGGCGGATATGGTATCTTGAACCATGTGTCCGTCGGCCGTTTTCGACCGGCGGTTCATGTTCTCTAACTGAACGACCACCGAAAGGCAGGGTTTTTTCTTATGATGATCAACAAACGGCTCATCGGCGCGGTGCCGGAGAGCAAAAAATATATCGCGGGCAACGTCGCGCTGCAATGGTGCTCGCTGTGCGCGAACATCGCGATGATGAGCGCCGTGACGGCGCTGCTCGCCGCGCTGTTCGCGGGCAGCATGACGCAGAGTAAGATCGTCACGACCGCCGTGATCGCGCTTGCAGCTGTCGCCGTGCGATACGGCTGTACCGTCGGCGCGTCGCGCATGGGGTATCTATCGTCCAAGGCGGTCAAGAAGACGCTGCGCGGCGCGATCTATGACAAGCTCCTGTGCCTCGGCGCGTCGTATTCCGAGCAGGTCAAAACGTCGGAGGTCGTGCAGGTCGCGGTCGAGGGCGTCGACCAGCTCGAAACGTACTTCGGCGCGTATCTGCCGCAGTTTTTCTACGCGATGCTCGCGCCGCTGACGCTTTTTGTCGTGCTGTGCTTTGTGAGCGTGTCGGCGGCGGTCGTGCTGCTCGTCTGCGTGCCGCTCATCCCCGTCGCCATCGCGGCGGTACAGACATGGGCGAAGAAGCTGCTCTCGAAATACTGGGGGCAGTACACGGCGCTCGGCGACACGTTTCTTGAAAATTTGCAGGGCTTGACGACCTTGAAAATCTATCAGGCCGACGCCTTCAAAAATGATGAGATGAACGTCGAGGCCGAAAAATTCCGCAAGATCACGATGAAGGTTCTTACAATGCAGCTCAACTCCATCACGATCATGGACCTCATCGCCTATGGCGGCGCGGCGCTCGGCATCATCATGGCCGCAACGCAGCTGCGCGCGGGGAAGATCGACCTTGCGGGCGCGCTGCTCATCATCCTGCTGGCGGCGGACTTTTTCATCCCCATGCGCCAGCTCGGCTCGTTTTTCCATATTGCCATGAACGGCATGGCCGCGAGCGATAAGATTTTCCGCCTGCTCGACCTGTCCGAGCCCGCACACGGCGGCGTCAGCTGTCCCGCGGGCGACATTGTCTGCCGCGGCCTGCGCTTTTCCTACGAGCCGGAGCGCGAAATTCTGCACGGCGTCGATCTGACGATCCCGCAGGGCAAATTCGTCTCGCTCGTCGGCGAGTCGGGCTGCGGCAAGTCGACGATCTCCGCACTTTTGATGGGCCGGAACAAGGGCTACACCGGCTCGATGACCGTCGGCGGCGCGGAGCTGCGCAACATTGAAAAAGCGAGCCTGATGCGGCGCATCACCTACGTCAGCCACCAGAGCTACCTCTTCAAGGGTACGGTACGCGACAATTTGCTGATGGGCAAGCCTGGTGCGAGCGATGACGAGCTCTGGAGCGCGCTCACGCAGGTCAATCTCGCGGACTTTCTCAGAGGGGAAGCGGGGCTCGACACCTTACTTTCCGAGCGCGGCGAGAACCTTTCGGGCGGTCAGCGCCAGCGCCTTGCGCTCGCCCGCGCGCTGCTGCACGACAGTCCGGTGTACATCTTCGACGAGGCTACGTCGAACATCGACGTTGAGAGCGAGAACGACATCATGGCGCAAATTCATGCATTGGCGGGCCGGAAGACGGTGCTGCTGATCTCGCACCGTTTGGCGAACGTCACAGCGTCGGATGAAATTTACGTGCTGGAGCGCGGCAATATCGTTCAGCACGGCACGCACGAGGCGCTGCTGAAGCAGGGCGGCGCTTACGCCGCGCTGTGGTCGGCCCAGCAGGTGTTGGAGCACTACGGAGAGGAGGCGGCAAAATGAAAAAAAGAAGCGGTTTTACCGTCATGGCGCGGCTCATCGGCCTCGTGAAGCCACTGAGCGTCTACATGGTGCTCGCCATTTTGATGGGCCTTGTCGGCCACCTCTGCGCCGCGTTCATCACGATCTTCGGCGGCTTTGCCGTGCTTGACCTGCTCGGCTTCGCAACGCCCGTCGCGCTCAAGACGACGTTCGTCTGTGTGCTGCTCTTCGCGCTCGTGCGCGGCGTCTTCCGCTACGCCGAGCAGTCCTGCAACCACTTCATCGCCTCGCCTTCAAGCTGCTTGCGCTGATCCGCGACAAGGCCTTCCGCGCACTGCGCCGTCTCTGCCCCGCGAAGCTCGAGGGCCGCGACCGCGGCGACCTCATCTCCGTCATCACGTCCCGCCGCTCGTGCGATACGGGGATGCGATTCCGCACGGAGTCGGGCGCGCTGTCGGCCTTCGTGCTCGACAGCCTGCGCGGCCTGAACGAGACCATTCAGTACGATCGGGGCGCAGAGCGCCGCGCCGAGATGGATGCGCGCACCGATGCGCTATCCAAAGAGGAAGCCAAGCTCAAGCGTCTCACGGGCCAGAACATGGGCATCACGAACACGGCCATTTTGCTCTTCGACCTTGCAATGCTGGTTTCTTGCGCGGCGCTGGTGCAGCGCGGAGAGCTGACGTTCGACGGGGCGCTCATTGCGGTCCTTGCGCTGTTCTCGTCGTTCGGCCCCACGGTCGCGCTGGCAAATCTCGGTGCGACGTTGCAAAACACCTTCGCCGCGGGCAACCGCGTACTCGACATTCTGGATGAAGAACCCGTGGTCGACGAGGTCAGCGGACAGAAAGAGGTCGAATTTACCGGCGCGGAGGCCGAGCGCGTCACGTTCTCCTACGGCGGGGAGGACATTCTCTCCGACGTTTCCGTCCGCTTCCCGGAGGGGAGCGTCGTCGGCATTGTGGGCCGCAGTGGCAGCGGAAAATCGACGCTTTTAAAGCTCCTGATGCGCTTCTGGGATGTGCAGAAGGGCCGCGTCCGCCTGTCAGGCACGGACGTTTCCAGCATCAACACGGGGAATCTGCGCGAGATGGAGAGCTTCGTCACGCAGGAGACGCATCTCTTCCACGACAGCATCAAAAATAACCTCCGTATCGCAAAGCTCGACGCGACGGACGACGAGATCGTCGCGGCCTGCAAAAAGGCTGCCGTGCACGAATTCATCATGACGCTGCCGCAGGGCTACGACACGTCGGTCGGCGAGCTGGGCGACACGCTTTCGGGCGGCGAGCGCCAGCGCCTCGGACTCGCCCGCGCGTTTCTGCACGACGCGCCGCTGATGCTCCTTGACGAGCCGACGAGCAATCTCGACAGCCTGAACGAGGCGGTCATCCTGAAATCGCTGCACGAGCAGTGCGCGGGCAAGACCGTCGTGCTCGTGTCGCACCGCGCGTCGACCATGCGCATCGCCGACACGGTCTACTCCGTCGAGCACGGGAGAATGAGCTGATGAAGGATATCGAAACCAAGCGCGAGCGCGAAAAGAAGATGATCTCGCAGATGATCGCCCTCTACTGCCGCCGCAATCACCACACAAAGGGCGTGCTCTGTCCCGAGTGCGCGGCGCTGAACGACTACGCCCGCGCCCGCTCCGAGCACTGCCCGTTCATGGAGACGAAGACCTTCTGCGTCAACTGCCGCGTGCACTGCTACAAACCTGACATGCGTGAAAAGATCCGCGCCGTGATGCGCTTTTCCGGCCCGCGGATGATTTTCTATCACCCCGTCGCCGCAATCCGCCACGTGGTGGAGACAAAGCGCGAAAAAAAGAGACTGGAGAGAGAAAACCGATGAAGCTGAAACGCCTTTTCTTCCTGATCCTCGGCTGCGTGTGCCTTGCGCTCGGCTGCGTCGGCATCGTGCTGCCGGTGCTGCCCACGGTGCCGTTCTTCCTTGCGACGGTGTTCTGCTTTGCAAACTCGTCGGAAAAGCTGCACACATGGTTTCTCGGCACAGAGCTCTATCAAAAACACCTCGACTCATTCGTGAAGAAAAAGGGCATGACCGCGCAGACCAAGGCAGGCATCCTGATGTCCGTGACGCTGCTGATGGCCGTCGGCTTTTTCCTGATGCTGCGAAAAGCGCTCTACATTCCCTGCACTATTCTCGCTATTGTGTGGCTCTGCCACCTCGTCTACTTCCTCTTCGGTGTGAAGACGATCAAGACAGAATGCGAGGAGCAGATTTGAGTAAAAAAAGCGGCAGAGCCTCCGGAATGCTCCGGCGGCTCTGCCGCTTTTTTGAGAGAGAGGGAAAAATCATGCTTTTTCGGGGCGCAGCGAGCCGTAGAAGTAGCTCGCGGTCGCGCCGCCGTCGATGAGGAAGGTCGAGCCCGTGATGAACGCGCCCTTGTCGCTCATCAAAAGCTCGGCGACGTTTGCGACTTCGTCCGCCGTGCCGGGGCGTCCCGTGGGGCACTTAGCGAACATGTTCTTGTAGAAGTCGCCGCGCGGGCCGTTGAACTCGTCGAGTGCCAGCGGCGTGACGATGATGCCGGGGGCGATGTCGTTCAGGCGCGCGCCGCGCTTGCCCCATTCGACCGCCTGCGCCGTGGCGCGCTTCTCGTTGCAGCGCTTCGCCATCTGATAGGCATGGAGCGTGTCACGGATGTTCTCGGGCTGCAAAAAGTCGAGGGACAGCAGCTCCTCCGTCGGCGTGGTGGCGAGCTTTTCGCCCTGCTCCGCCGTCAGGGCGGGCATGCGCCAGCAGGACTGGTTCAAGATCGTCACGCCCACGCCGCCCGGTGCGATGACCCTGCCGACCTCTTCTAAAAGTACCGCCGTACCGTAGAGGTCGACCTTCAGGATCGCCTCGATGGGCGCCTGACTGGGCGACACACCCGCAGCGTTGACGAGCATCTTGATCTCGCCGTACCTCTGCCCCCGGCAATGAGGGCCTTGATGGACGAGCGGCTCGAGAGGTCCATCTCGACGGGTGTGACATCGAAGCCCGCCTCGTTCATCGTTTTGGCGATAGCCTGCGCATTCTCTAATTACTTGTCGCCGACGACGATCTTCATACCCGCGCCCATGCGGCGGGCGATGGCCATGCCGATCTGTCCGGCACCGGCCCATAACATGACATCTTTCATCGTTTTCCTCCTTACAGCAGCGCCTTGACGCTCTGCGCCCAGGCGTTGATCTTGCTTTCCGGCGTTTCCAGATGGTCGCCGCCGTTCGAGTCGAACTTCACCTGCATATCACAGGCGAAATCCGCGCCGGGGCAAGCGGCCTTCATATCTTTGATGACGCGGCCCGGCCAGCCGCCGTTTGTCATAAACGGCACAACGGTCTTGCCTGCAAAATTCTGTCCATGCAGGAATGTCTTGACGGCGGGGGCCATCGTGTACCACCATGTCGGCGTGCCGACGGCGATGACGTCGTAGTCGGCGACGTTGATGGGAAGCGGCTTGAGCTCCGGCTCAAAGCCCGCGTTCACCTCGCGCTGGCCCTGATCGACCACATCGTTGTAGCTGCCGGAGTACGGCACGGCGGTGTCGAGCCTCACAAGATCGCCGCCGGCGACGCTCTGCAACGCTTTTGCGGTGCGCTCGGTGTTGCCGCACGACCAGGAGTAGTAAACGATCAGGAGCTTTTTCATTTTGCGACCTCCTCAGCCCACTGGGCAAGCGCGCTCTTCGCCTCGTCCACGTGGCTGCCGTGGATGGCGAGGCCCTTCGTGACCGCCGCGCCATGGGCAGCCTTGCGGATGTCGTTTTCGGTATCGGAAAGGCCGCTGCCCTCGTGCGTGCAGAAGGGGTGGATGGTCTTGCCCGTGAAGTCGTAGTGCTCGAGGAAGGTGTAGACCGCCATCGGCATCGTACTGCAATAGTTGGGGTAGCCGAGGTAAATTTCATCATAGGCGTCGAGGTCATCGGGCAGATCCAACACCGCGGGACGGGCGTTTTTCTGCCAGTCCTCACGCGCCTGCGCCACACAGGTCTTGTAGTCGTCTGAATAGGGCTCGGCCTGCTCAATTTTGTACAGCTCGCCGCCGGTCAGATCCGCGAGCATCTCAGCAACCTTTTCGGTGTTGCCGACGGAAATGCGGCGGTACGCGCCGCCGAAGTAGTTCTCTCCCGCGCGGGAGTAAAATGCGATCAATGCTGCCATTGTTTCGCTCCTTTCTTATTTTTTTGCGCCAAAAGCGGCACATGGGTGAGCGGTTCGGCTGCCTGCCTTTCGCCGCCCTCCAGCGGAAGAAATCCCCTGCTGCCCGCGACCAGAAGGCGCGCCTCCTCCAGATTCTCGGCATACAGGAATTCACTTGGAAAGCCGAGTACAATGCGGCTGAATTCCTGCTCTGCCTCCCGCTCCGGCGGCGGGGCGATCAGAATGCAGGGAAAATTCTTGAGCTCTGCCGGTGCGACCGCCTCCATTTGTGCGATTGGGCTGTGGGCGGAGACTTCAATCAGGGCGGGCCGGGCTGCAAGGATCAGATTTTCGTAGGCGTCGGAAAACAAGCGGCGCTGATCGTTGAGCGTGATCTCGACCCGATCCTCGCTCAGCATATCACACAGCTCCCCATGGCTGCCGTACGCGATGGAGACGCTGACGTCGGGATACCTCGCCGAAAAGGCCGCGAGCGCGCGGTGGAACTCTCCCCCCTGCATAGGTGCGCAGGTAGCCGATCTTCAAATTCGCCGCCTCGCCCTTGGCGATCTTCGCCGCCTCGGCGCACATGCGGTCGCAGGCCGCTGTGAGCAGCAGGCTCTTACGGTAAAAGTATTCGCCCGCAGGCGTGAGCGAAAATGAGCGATTTTTGCGCACGAGCAGCGCAAAGCCCAGCTCACGCTCCAAGGACTGCACCTGCTGGGAGATGGCTGACTGCGAGATGAAATTTTCCTCCCCGCCGCGGCGGAAAAGCTCCCGAGACGCACGACGGATTGAAAGTATTTGAGCTGCTTGAGCATGATGCACCTCCTGATGTCTAAATGACGATCCCCTCGCAGTGGTCGATCTCGTGCTGGATGATCTCCGCCGTCCAGCCGGTGAAGGTCTTGAGGCGTGTTTGGAATTTTTCGTTCTGCCACTGGACTTTGACGGTCTGGAAGCGCTTTGCCTTGCGCGTGCCGGTGAGGGACAGGCAGCCCTCCTCGGTGTCGTAGGGGCCGGACTTTTTGACGATGACGGGGTTGAACATGAGCATGTATTCGCCGTCATTTTCAAAGCGATAATGCGCTTGTTGACGCCGATCATGTTCGCCGCCATGCCGACGCAGCCGTCCTTGTGGGCGATTAGCGTGTCGAGAAGGTCCTGCGCGGTGTTGAGATCGTCCGCCGTGGCGGCTTCGGCCTTTTGGGCGAGGAAGACTTCAGCTTTGCATATTTCACGAATCATGGCGTTCCTCCTGCGCGGCATTCTGCTGCTTGTAATTTGTGCCCCAGTCGACCATGGAATCGAGGATGGGCTTTAGGCTGTAGCCGGTCTCGGTCAGCGTGTATTCGACGCGCGGCGGTACCTCGGCGTAGACCTTGCGGGTGAGCAGGCCCTTGGCCTCCATGTCGCGCAGCTGCGCGGTCAGCACCTTCTGCGTCACATGGCCGATGGACTTTTTAAGTTCACCGAAGCGCTTGGTGCCGTCCATCAGGTCGCGCAGGATGAGCACCTTCCATTTGTCGCCGATGAGCATGAGCGTCGTCTCGACGGGGCAGGCGGGTAATTCCATGGTATGACCTCCTTCGTGTTACAGATATTGACCGGTGATGCTGTCGGGGTTCAATTGAATTTCCTCCGGCGTGCCGGAGGCGACGATCCTGCCGCCGGCCTCACCGCCGCCGGGGCCCATGTCGATGAGAAAGTCCGCGTTGCGGATGACGTCGAGGTCGTGCTCGATGACCACGACCGTTGCGCCGTTGTCCAAAAGCGCCTGGAAGACGCCGAGCAGCACGCGAACATCCAGCGGATGCAGGCCGATCGACGGTTCATCGAAGACGAAGACAGAGTCGGTCTGCGTGCGGCCGATCTCGCTGGCGAGCTTTAATCGCTGAGCCTCGCCGCCGGACAGGCTCGGCGTTTCCTCGCCGAGCGTCAGGTAGCCGAGGCCCAGATCCTGCAGCACTTTTAAGCGCTGTGTCACCAATTTCAAGTCTGTACAGACGGTCAGCGCCGTGTTGATGTCCATGTCCATGAGCTGCGGCAGCGTGCAGGTCCCGCCGTGCCTGTTCTCGTGCCGCACGGCGTCGGCGTCGCGGCTGTAGCGGGAGCCATGGCACCCGGTACAGGGAATTTCCACATCGGGCAAAAACTGCACGTCCAGACTGATGACGCCGGTGCCGTCACAGACCGGGCAGCGCAGCTTACCTGTGTTGTAGGAGAAGTCGCCCGCCTTGTAGCCCAGCCGTTTGGCATCGGGCGTGCGGGCAAAGACCTTGCGCAGCTCATCGTGTACATTGGCGTAGGTCGCCACGGTGGAGCGCACATTGATGCCAATCGGCGTTGCATCGATGAGCTTTACCTGCGCGATGCCGTCGGCCTCGACGGCCCTTACGTGGGGCGGCAGCGGCTTGCCCGCCGTCTGCGCCGCCAGCGCCGGGACAAGGCTTTCCAGAATCAGCGTCGTCTTGCCGGAGCCGGACACACCCGTGACAACGGTCAGCCGCCCCTTGGGATGTCCACCTCCAGCGGCTTGACCGTATGGATGGCGTCCGTCGAAAGATGGATGCGCCCCTCGGCAAACAGCTCCGCCGCCGGGCGGTTCCGGGGCGCAGTACTCCCCTGCCCGCCCAGAAACGGGCCGATTTGGGACGCCGGGTTCCCGGCCAGGTCGGCCACCGTGCCCTCGGCAATGACATGCCCGCCGCCCGCACCGGCTTCGGGGCCCATCTCGATGATCCAATCGGACTCGGCCAGCACCTGGGTGTCGTGATCCACCAGTACCACCGAGTTGCCGTCGGCGATCAGGTCGTGCATGACGCCGTTCAGGCCGACGATGTTGGAGGGGTGCAGCCCGATGGACGGCTCGTCCAGCACGTACAAAACGCCCGTGGTGCGGTTGCGCACGGCGCGAGCCAGCTGCATCCGCTGGCGCTCACCGGTGGAAAGCGTTGACGAGGCGCGGTCCAGCGTCAGGTAGCCGAGCCCCAGATCCAGCAGCCGACGTGCAGTCTCGCGGAACGAGGCGCAGATGCTCTCGGCCATGGGGCGCATCTCGGGCGGCAGGCTGGCGGGCACGCCGTCCACCCAGCCGCAAAGTGCTGTCAGCGTCATCCTGCACGCCTCATCCAGCCCGATGCCCCGCAGCCGCGGCGCACGGGCGGCCTCTGACAGGCGCGAGCCGCGGCAGTCCGGGCAGGTATCCACGCGCAGGAATTTTTCCACCCGCTTCATGCCCTTCTCGTCCTTGACCTTGGCCAGGGCGTTCTCCACCGTGTAGACCGCATTGTAATAGGTAAAGTCCAGTTCCCCGGCCTCGGGCGTGCTTTTGGCTTTGTAGAAGATATGCTTTTTCTCCGCCGGGCCGTTGAAAACGATGTCTCTTTCCCTGTCGGTCAGTTCACGGAACGGCACATTGGTGCGCACGCCCATCTGGCGGCAGATGTCGGTCATCAGCGACCACATCAGGCTGTTCCACGGCGCGACGGCCCCGTCGTCAATGCTGATGCTCTCGTCAGGCACAAGCGTGGCACGGTCCACGGTGCGGACCAGTCCCGTGCCGTCGCAGGTGCGGCAGGCGCCCTGGCTGTTGAAGGCCAGCTCCTCCGCCGACGGCGCACGCACAAGTGCGCCGCATTCCGGGCAATAAATCGGCTGCTCGGCGGCGACGTTCAGCGTTGGCGGCACGTAATGGCCGTTGGGGCAGCGGTGGCTGGCCAGGCGGGAGAACATCAGACGCAGGCTGTTCAAAAGCTCTGTGCCCGTGCCGAATGTGCTGCGGATGCCGGGCACGCCGGGGCGCTGGTGCAGCGCCAGCGCGGCGGGAACATACAGTACCTCATCCACGCTCGCCTTGGACGCCTGCGTCATGCGGCGGCGCGTGTAGGTGGACAGCG
>VOFJ01003060.1_pt1 | contig 65326 bp, 109 predicted proteins | sample 5384081 | NCBI WGS metagenome assembly VOFJ01 (sample SAMN12384729, study PRJNA508395) | human gut metagenome | isolation source: healthy gut I | host: Homo sapiens | reverse complement strand
GGAAAGTCAGATTCTTGTAAATATACAAAAATTCCAACCCCAATCCGAGACGTTCGCGTCCGGATTCTTTCATCACACCGGGGGTATTATTATAGTTCACCTCCATGGCATAACGAATATAATCATTTCCTCCGTCCAAACGCAAAAGAGTGTTTATGTGCTACGGTCAGACTATTTAGTGGTTTATCCAACCAATAAGTGTTTACTCCTTCTCTAATATTAGCCAAACGCCAGTTATAGGCTCTCTGCATGACGGCTTGATCTGCAAACTTACTGCCATAATTGAAATACTGCTTTTTTTTCCACATCATACAATCCCCGCCAGTACTTCCAGTTCCAATTTCTCCTCTGGATTACATAAATTATAGGCACTTAAGTCCGCCATATAAAATGTAGCATCCCCATTATAGCTCACCGCCATCTTTCCGCTGGCCGGAGCCGTTGTGGTGATGACCACTACACCATTGGAGGCTCGCGAACCGTAAATCGCTGTCGCTGCAGCATCTTTCAATAAGGTGATCGTTGCCACCCGGTAAGGATCCATATCGAATACTTTTTCCGCTGTAGTTTCGAAACCGTCGACGATAAACACCGGCATATTCAGGATTACCGCTATACTCGTCGCGCATGCCACTGATGCTTCCGGCTCCGCGGATCTGGAAATCGGGGATGGCATTCGGATTCGATCCCAGCTGATTATTTTCCAGCTTGACAAAAGAGGATCGATATTTTGTAGTGCACTTAGGATATTTTGGTTGCCTCCTGCTTGCAACTCTTCGGCCGTAATGGTACGGGCTGCTCCGGTGAAGCTGTTTTTCCGCCTGGTTGAAGTATCCCGTTATCACCACCTCGTCCATCTCGCTTGTTTCGTGTTGCATGATTATATTCAATTCGGTTTGATTTTTTCAGGGGGTTACTTCCTGGGTTTTCATACCTACCATGGTAAACAGGGAGAATATAATTACCTTCCGGGACGGACAGAGAATATTTTCCATCCATATCTGTTGCAGTTCCCAGTGTCGTGCCTTTGATTAAAACCGTTACGCCGGGGAGGGGTGCCCCGTCCTCGTCGCTTACTTTTACCTTGTATCCGTACTGTTTTTTGTTGCGGAAAACTGTTTTTCTTTTCTTTCACCACAATGACACCGTCTGTCACCTCATATTCGAAGCGGGTGTTTGCCAGCACTTGTCGCAGAGCTTCTTCAACCTCCACATTGTTTAAATCCAGATTAATGTTTTCGTAATTTTTCAGTAAATTTTCGTTGTACAGAATTTTTACTCCTGTCTGATCTTTGATTTGCATCAAGACATTACTTAACGATTCGGCGACAACTTTCAGATTTACCAACTTCTGTTGGGGAAAAAGACTGTCCCGAAGGCAGAAAAGAGTTAGCCAGCAGGCCAAAAAGCAACTCAGACGCATTACTAGAAAAGTTTTTTTTTTCCAGTGCTTTTTTTTCATAAATTTGTCGTACATGTTATAAATTTTAAATTAGTAATATGGAATGTACAAAGAGTGCGAAAAGTTGGACGCTGACCGCACTCTTTGTTTTTTTTATTCACTTTTTGATATACACCGTCCTGCCGGAAAGCTGAAAACGGACATTCGCGCCTATTCCGAATAAACGGAAAAAAAGTTTCGATGTCGGTATATTTATTCAGGTTCCCGGAGAATTCCAATTGTTTTAAGTCATTGTTTTTTCAAATACAACTTCGATATCATACCATCGGGCTAAGATCCGCATGATTTCTTCAAGGGTTTCTTTATGAAAAATCAGTTGATTGTCTTTCCAACCGATATAATTACAGACATTTGACCTGGCGGATTTCAGCTTCCTGGTTCCCTCTTTCGAAAAGAAGTTGTTGACCGGGGGGCGAGTATCCTTTCGGAACTTCTGAGTTGATGAAACTGACTTTCCCATTCACCAAGGTAGTAGCTATAATAGTTTCGTCGGGATAACATTTTACATTAAATTCTGTTCCCATTACCCGGATTTCGCCTAAATCGGTCTCTACGATAAACGGTGCCTGGGTATCTTTGGCTACTTTGAAATAGCCTTCACCGCTCAATCGGATTCTCCTCTCGTTTTCTGCAAAAAACCACAGGATATTTCAGACGACTGTCGGCATTCAGCCAGGCACGGGTTCCGTCGGACAAACTTAAACAATACATTCCTGCCCGGGGAACGATCAATTCATTGTAATCGGTGGTATGGGAAACAAATTGTTTCTGGAGCGGATATTCCAGTCCTCCGGAATCGATGGCAATAAGCATTCCGTTTTTTTCTTTCAGTTGCCGGCTTTCTTTTCCCAGCATCACTTGTTCTCCATCGGTTTTTAATCAGCAAAGCCTTCATTTCGGCAGAACGGATTTCCGGAATAGAATGACCGGCCAATGGTAAGACTTCTGTTTTTGTTTCGGCACAATGACCAATATTCCGGCGATCAGAATGCATGCCGCACTGGCAGACCGGATCCATAAACGGATTTTCCGGCGTTTTGCCTCCCGACGTTTCATTTGCCTGAAAGCCTCTTCTCCGCAATAACGTTTCCGTTGTTGCGATTTTTTTTCCAAATAAGCCGGATCTTGCAGACGGATTGACAACTGATCTCCGGATATTTTCCGGTTTTCAGTCAATAAATCGGTCAGTGCCTGTTCTGTTGCTTTTCGGGCTTCATCTGTTATGTCTTCCCACTTCATCATTTTCGGTTTAAAAGTACATACAGACACCACGAAAGAAAAAAAACGGGTGACAAAAAATTAAAAAAAAAAAATATGGAATCGTTATTTAAACAACAGAGGCAATACGAACAACCACAATTCGCCAAGCTGTTCCCGCAAAAAGAAATAAGCTCTCTTTTTCTGAGTCTTAACCGTATTTTCAGAGATACCGAGCGAAAGAGCGATGTCTCTGATTTTTTTCCATTGCACTTTGTAAGAGAATTTCTCTTTTTGTTGTTCCGGCAGACGGGAAATGGCCTGATAGAAACGGGAGATGGCTTCCTCTTCAATCGCTCCTGCAATTGCTGCCACTTCAGACTCGTAGGTCTGCTTCATCCATTTTTCATGAAGCTTGTGAGCCCGTTGCCGGTCACGAAAAAAATTTAAAGAAGCATGATAAACAGAACGATAAAGATAAGAAGTAATGATTTTGATATCTTGAAAACAGATCGATGAGCGCCATAACCATAGTAAACATCCCTGTACAATATCTTCAGCGGCATCTTCGTCGCCGATGAGCCGGGCGGAATAACAACATAAAGGAGCATAAAAATAATTATACAGTTCTTTCCAAGCCTGATCCTCTTTCAAAAATTTACTCCCCCGTATGAATAGCCTCGTCTCCATAACCCTATTTTGACAACAAAGCTAAAAATTTATTCCGGGATTAGAAAATTGAATTGCTAATAGAAGGATCGAACTTACCCTCTTTTGTATCCGTATACTTCACTTGTTTGAAGTAACAATTTAATTTAACGTGAGTTCTATGAATTCAGAATAACGCAATCGCGGTGATACTGCCGTTTATTGTCTGATTTTTTAGCGTATATTTCCCATCATAGCGTTAGAAAACTTGCAGAAGTCATCTGCCATGCAAAATAATTCTGTAACTTTATCCTCGGTGAATATAGCAATTTTCGCTAATCATCAAATTTGCAGACAACTATAATTCATCGAACTCACGTTAATTTACTACCGGAAGACATGGATTCAGCTCTGTTTCGGTTTTCGCAAAGTCGTCGGCAACGATTACCTGCATGGGGCACTATCCGCCTTCGGACGGATTGCTCTGGAACAAGGTTATCACCCCTACAAGCTGCTTTATGAAATAACGATCTAATTTTCCAGATTGTATTCTTTCAGCTTCCGGTATAGGGTTCGTTCGGATATGCCCAAGTCTTTGGCGGCCAGTTTCCTCTTACCGTGATTTTTTTTTTCAAGTGCTTTGAGGATCAGTTCTCTTTCTTTTTCTTCGATGGAAAAAGGACTCTTCGATGACTGCTTCGGTATCCTGGATACGATCTTCCCGGTGATTGATCATTGTCGGACTGGGAGCCGGGGAAAACTGTCCCGGTTCCTGGTTATAGAGATTCCGCAATACCAGAGAAGTGGTCGGCTCGGTTACCACCGTCTCTTGCTGAGGTTCGTTTTTGCATCAGATCATAAACCAGACGTTTCAGGTCGTTCATATCCTTTTTTCATGTCGAAAAGGATTTTGTACAAGATCTCTCTTTGAAGCAAAGCTGGCATCTCCTTTATCGTGGCCGCCTGTCAGTGTCGGCAACATCGGATCGTTTTCCGGTATATATTTACGCAACGTGGCTCCATCTGCTATGCGTTCCTGTTCGATGACAGAGATTTGTTCCGTTACATTCTTCAGTTGGCGGATATTTCCCGGCCAACGGAAATCTTGTAGACTTTAACGGCATCTTCCGTTAATCGGATTGCGGGCATCCGGTATTTTTCGGCAAAATCGGCGGCAAATTTCCGGAATAACAAGGGAATATCTTCTTTTACGCTCACGTAAAGGAGGGATGGTAATGGGAATGGTATTCAGGCGATAATACAAGTCCTCCCGGAATTTCCGTTTTTCACCGCTTGCGGGATGTCGAGGTTGGTGGCTGCGATGACCCGGACGTTGGTCTTCTGACTTTGGAAGAACCTACCCGGATAAATTCACCGGTTTCCAGTACCCTTAATAAACGGGCTTGCGTAGGTAGGGGGCAATTCTCCCACTTCATCCAGAAAAATAGTTCCGCCGTCTGTTACTTCGAAATACCCTTTCCGGTCGGATACGGCCCCTGTAAAAAGCCCCTTTCTCATGACCGAAGAGTTCGGAGTCGATCGTCCCTTCGGGGATCGCACCGCAGTTTACCGCTATATACTGGGCATGTTTGCGGGTGCTGTATGCATGGATGATTCGGGGAAAATTTCTTTTCCGACCCCACTCTCTCCGGTTATTAGTACAGATAGATCTGTCGGGGCTACCTGAGTGGCAATATCGATGGCCCGATTTAAACCCGGATTGTTACCGATGATTTCAAATCGTTGTTTGATCGCTTGTATATCTTCCATATTCAGCTATCTTGTTCATATTTTCTTCCGGACCTGTAAAAGTTACAGGTCTTCTGACAAAATTACATTAAAAAGCCCGAATCAGGAAACATTTATTCATTTTTACTCTTTCAATAAATCGATTATTTTAATTTCTCTTTTGATTTTTTCTAACCGGCCGTATCGGTCGCCTGTCGTTTTTGGGAGACTGGGTTTTGTAAAAAAAAAGAGACACCAACTCTTACTAAAATGTTAGAGGACTATCGTGGATATCACAAATATAGGTTAAGATGGAAGAAATTAGACTTTAATTGAATCCCATTTTGTAAATTGCATCATCATTTACCAAAACTATTTAAATCATATTATGAAAAAATTAATTCCTTTGATGATGTGTTTGGTGCTAAGCGTAATGGCTTTTGCGCAAACGGGAGTGGATTTCCAGCATCTGACATTTGATGAAGCATTAGCTAAAGCTAAAGCAGAAAAAAACTGGTTTTCGTTGATTGTTACACAACTTGGTGTGGTCCATGTAAGATGATGACAACAAAGATTTTCCCGATGAAAGAAGCCGGAGAATTTTTTATCCTCGTTTTGTCTGTGTGAAGTTCGATATGGAACAGGGAGAAGGGGAAAGAATTGAAAAACAAATTAGGTGTGCGGGCTTATCCTTCTTTCTTTATTATCCGTCCGGACGGAACGGTACAACATGCTGTCGTCGGTGGAGATGAACTGGAACCTTTTATCGAAAGAGTAAAGAAAGGGTTGAATGAAAAAGACTTCCTTGCTGTATCTGAATCAACAGTACGAAAAAGGAAAAATGAATAAAAAGCAATTATTGGCTTATAAGGTCGCTTTAGATGATGCTTACGATCAGAAAAAAAAGCAGAGCAGGTAAAAAAAATTACTGTCTCAGATCACCGAGAAAGATAAATTGAAAAAAAAGAATACTGGCCCTTGTTTGAGGACGGTACTTGTACGGTTGGAACTCCCGATTTTAATTTGATTTTGGCCAATATTCCGACCTTCGAAAAAAAATATAGGGAAAGAAAAAATTGGATGAATTTTTATTCTCTGCTTATAGCCGGGCTTTATTTCCACACCTTAATAGAAATAAAGAAAAAGACAAACCGTATCTTTGGATGAACTGAAACAACAGATCGGTAAATTGGATTTTCAGAAAAAAGAACGATTTGTTGTCTTTATGTGATATTGCCGGCTTGGTGGCTCAGGGAGATGTGAATCAGTTGGTATCTAAAGTGGAAGAAAAAGGCTGCTACATTGACCGGAAACGATTTATCGTCTATGCTGATGGCTTTCGGAGCTATGCGGGATAAAGCGACTAAGGCAGATTATAACCGTATGGTTGCTGCCGCTGAAAAAATGATGGCTAACCCGGCTAATAGCGAAATGAAAAATTACCTGGAGTATTATGTGGAATCCTGGAAGAATTTAGCTCATGTAGGGGTTAATTTCCAGGACCTGACTTTTTGAACAGGCAGTAGAAAAGGCTGCTAAGATGCGTAAACAGATTTTTGTCGACTGTTATACTTCCTGGTGTGGGCCTTGTAAATATATGAGTAACACTGTTTTCCCCACAGGAGAAAATGGGAGATTATATGAATCCGAAATTCATTTGTGTTAAATATGATATGGAAAAAGGAGAAGGACCTGAATTAGCTAAAAAAAAATTCGGTGTTCGCGCTTATCCTACTTTTTGTCATTCTGAATACGGATGGAACCGTGCGTCATAAATTTGTCGGCGGTGGTGAACCGGACCGGTTTATCGAACGGGTAAAGGATGCTTTCGACGATAATAAAGCAACCGGTGTACTGGAAGCAAAATATGCAGAAGGAGTCCGGGATAAGGAATTCCTGGTTAAATATGTGGAAAGTTTGATTTCTATGTATTCTCCGGATGCTTCGAAAGTAGCTGCAGAATTATATGGACAACTCACCGATGAAGAGAAAGTATCGTCTGATTATTGGTTTATTTTCAATAATCCTGATTTAGCTCCGGCAGGCTCTGAAGCTTATGAATATTTGTTGGCCAACCGGGAGAAGTTTGCACAAAATAATACGGAAGAAGCTGTCGATAAACGACTGTCCAGCGGGTATCAACGTAAATTGATGATGATTTTCTACGGACGGGATAAATCGACAACAGCTGCCGACCTGGATCAGATGAAGAAAGAGATTGTCGGTCTGAAATTGAAAAAAATGAAAAAATCATTGGTAGGGCAGATCAATATCGCTAAAGCACTCTTAGCCAATAATCCGAATCAGCTGCTTACAGTCTGTGAAAAAGAAGTGAATAACCTTTCTCCGGAAGAATTCCCATTCTCGATAATTGCCGGAGCAAAAGAAAAAGCTACTCCTCTGCAGATCAACCGTTGGAAAAAGATCGGTCAGAAACTGGTAGCCAAATGTGAGGATAAAGACATGGCAAAGCAAATGGAACAATATATCGAATCTATGTTTGCTAAAAAAAGTAGGTAAATAGTTCTGTCCGAAATAGAAGCGAAGCTGTGTGAATCGAGCATTCACACAGCTTTTCTTTTGAATTTTTTAGAATTAACTATGAACTCCTTGCTTTCTAATCCTCTAAAAAGCATTATTTTTGTTTTTCATTGGCAGCTTAGGATGAAAAAACAAAAAGAGGAAATATTCATAGAACAAATAAAGCATAAAAAGTCGAGGAAAAATATGCTGCTTACAGACAGTTGCATCCTGAGAATCCGGAACTGGACGATTATGATGTCATGGAAGAAGAGATCTATCGATGGCTTTTCAAGACGATAGACGAGTTACCACCCCGTTGTGAAAAAAATATTTTTACTGCATTTGGATGGAAAGAAACAAAGGGACGGGGGGTAATGTTTCATTTTGGGGATTCAAAATAAAAAAATCAATTTTACTTCACCCATTTTTCCTCATTTCCTGTGTTTATTATGAGTAGTTTATTACCAAATAAAGGTTCATTTAATTTAGTTGAAAGTTTATAAAGTTCATAATGTTTATAAAGTTATTGGACCCTGCAGGCTCTTGTTTAATCGACAATGAAGCAGTATACCCGAAGAACAGGATATATTATATTGATTGTCAATGATTTTATTCTCGTTTTCTTTTCTCATTTTTCTTTATTTAATGGAAGTGAAGCCTTCCAATAATTGTCCATTATCCATTATCATCTGTCCGTTATTCTTTCTGCGGAAACCCGCAAAAAGAAATCGAACCTTTATGTTGTTGTTAGATCCTCAAGAGCTGGAATATCTATTGGAACACCTTGGACATCCTGAAACTTTGAAAGAGAAAAAAATTTCAGGAATGGCTGCTGGACAACGATCACCGACAGCTGTTTGAGAGAGTGAGAGACTATCGGGAAGCTTACCTCAGAGTGGATAAAGGGGAGATGATCGACTTGGCAAAAGAGTGGGAACAGTTTGAAGTAAATGTCCAAAAGAAAAGCAGATGGGGAATGAGGGAGAATAGGTGTCGTTGCTGCCAGTGTCCTTATATTCCTCCTGATCGGTACGCTTTGGCAGCCGACAGAAATAGAAACGGTGAAGGTGGTCCGGGAGGCGGAATTAATCGGTAAAAAAGTGCGGAATTGATTTTAGCTAATGGACAACATATCGATTTGGAAAAACAAATTGTCGAGCTACGGGAAGAAAATGGCATACACATCAGCAACTCTACTCAAAGTTATTTGGCTTATCGGCAGGATACACTTACTTATACCGTCGATTCCCTACGAAGAGTTGGTTTACAATACGGTGAAAATCCCCTGCCGGTGCCGACTATAAAATATATTTAGCCGATGGTTCCGAAGTTTGGCTGAATTGTGGTTCCGAATTGCGTTATCCGGTAAAATTTGTGGGGAACGAGGGGCGGGTATATTTGCGCGGAGAAGCATTTTTCGAAGTGAAAAAAGCGACGGAATGGCCCTTTATCGTAGAAACGGAACACATGCACATACAAGTGACCGGAACCCGTTTTAATGTGAAATCCTATCCCGAGGAAGAAATTGTGCATACAACTTTGCTGGAAGGAGCGGTGACGGTTACCGGACCGGAAAACAAGATACGTGCTTTCCGGCTTTTTACCTTCCCCAGCAGTTTTCTTTTAGATAAACTCACCGGGCAAATCGAGGTGAAAGAAGTAGATACCCGTTTATATACCGATTGACGGAAGGAATGTTTGTTTTTTTAAAAACAACGCCTGGAAGAAGTAATGAATACGCTTGCCCGTTGGTACGATATCGAAGTGTTTTATAGCGGCGCAGATGTGAGGAATTTACGTCTGTCCGCTAATCTGGGGCGTTACGATCATATCGATACCATACTCGAACTGATCCGGGCCATGGACAAAGTGGTTGTGGACAGGAAAGGCAATGTAATCACATTCAGTTGGAAATAAAAAATAAGGACCGGAATCGGCGTCAAAAATTTCCGGCCCTTCTTTAGTTAATAACATAGTTAAACTTAACCAATTACAAAAAAGTATGAAGAAAAACCGAAACGGCAGTTTCTCTTATTCGGGAAAATTGTCTAAAGTTCTGCTACGGATGAAGCTTTACATTCGTACTTCTTTTTATGTGTTATGTCCCAGGTGTTCGCTTTAGCGAGTGCACAAACAGTCAGTTTGAAAAAACAAAATGCTTCTCTGGAAGAAATTCTTTGGGAATTGAAAGAAAAAGACACAGCTGGTGTTTATGTATAGCGATGAGGATATTGCTTCGGTGAAAGGAATCGATATCGACATGAAAAATATGCAGGTAGATGCGATATTGAACAAATGCCTGGAAGGTACCGATTTGAAATACGTCCGGGAGAATAATGCGATCGTGATTCGTCGTAGCCGCCAGTCGGAAAATGTCCCGCAGGTACGAATGAGGAAGATTTCCGGTAAAGTGACCGATACGAGTGGAGATCCTCTGCCGGGCGTGACTATTTTGGTCGACGGTACCACCATCGGTGTGGCTACCGATAATGAAGGGAAATATTCCCTGGAATGTCCCGAGGCGCCTGATCTGGCACTAAATTTTTACATTTATGGGAATGAAATCACAGAAAGTGACTGTGGGGCCTAAAAAATGTAATCGATGTCACCCTGGAAGAAGAGATGAACCGTTTGGAAGAAGCGGTTGCGGTGGGATATGGAACGACAAAGGTAAAGGATATGACGGGTGCGGTTACCCGTTTGGGAAGTAAGGATATGGAAACGGCTCCGATGGGGGCGACGATACAGTCTATGCTTCAGGGAAAAGCACCGGGAGTAAATGTGATGATCAGTTCTGCTTCGCCGACTTCTCCTGTGTCTGTGATTATTCGTGGATCTTCTTCTCTGTCGGGTGATTCACAGCCATTGTGGGTGATCGACGGAGTTCCCGAGTATAATGCCAGTACTTCCGGAGATGTATCCAATACGTTGTATAATTTGAATTTGACCGATGTAGAAAGTGTCGATATCTTGAAAGATGCTTCTGCTACGGCTATTTATGGTTCGCGGGCTGCCAACGGTGTTGTACTGGTGACCACCAAGCGGGGGAAAAGCCGGCATGAAACCCCAATTGGAGTTTTCTGCCCGTTATGGAATACAGACTTTGAATGCCAATGATTTTCGGGTATTGACCGCAGATGAGTATATCCGGGTGTCGAAAGCTGCTTGTGCGATGAGTTTGTTTACGAGAGGTTCACTGGACTATTTCACCAGAAAATATGTGGACGAAACTTATTTTAATTCTCACATTAATCATAGCCAGTTTGATTTACATTCCCTGACCGATGAGTTCTATCTGAAAGATGCTTATGGAAATGGAGATACCGATTGGTGGGATCTGATGACCCGGAATGCTGCCACCCAGGATTACAGTATAGGGATACGTGGAGGTTCCAAAGAATCTTCTTATAGTGCTTCTATCTATTACAAAGACCAGAAAGGTATCGTCAAAGGTGGTAATTCCAAAATGTTGGGGGTAGTTTTAATTTTGATGCTGCAGTTCGGGATATTATTCGGTTTAAATTGGATTTGAGAGCTACAGCCCGTACGGCTAATGATAAAGACAATATGATCGGTGAAATTCTCGATATGCGGCCGGATGTGCCTGCTTATAATGAAGACGGAACAATCAATATGATCGATTACTATACGAAAAACCCGTTATTATCACTGATGGATACCGATGAAGCCAAAGGACGGAATTTTTCCGGAACATTAGGATTGGAATGGGATATTATCAAAGGATTGACTTCTTTCCGTACTTCCGGTACGGTTCAATATAATGTGAATAAATACAACACTTATACCATTGCCTGGTATGATGGAGCAGAAAAGTTCTGCCAGTGTCAGTAAAAATGAAAGCTATACTTACATGTGGGACAATACGTTGAATTATGTGAATACCTGGAAGAAGCATAGTTTGGTGGGATTGGTCGGCTTTTCTATCGAGAAGTATGAATCAGATGGGTTGAAAGCTTCCGGTAGCGGTTTCCCCGATGACCAGGTTTTTGACTAATTTAAACAGTGCTGCTAAAAAGAATAGTATTTCCAGTAGTTACAGTTCTAATACTTTGGCTTCTTTCTTATCGCGTTTGGAATATAAATTCAACAATCGCTATCTACTGACCCTGAATTTCCGGGCAGACGGTTCTTCTCAGTTCGGCCCGGATAAACGTTGGGGATATTTCCCTTCCGGTGCGGTTGCCTGGATCATTACCGAAGAAAATTTTATGAAAGATTATTCCAATATCGTTTCTTATCTGAAATTACGGGGATCTGTCGGAAAAACCGGATCACAGAATCTGGGAGCCTATGATTGGCGGACATTAATGGGATCGGCAACCTATAACGGTGCTGCCGGCATCGTACCCTCTTCTTTAGGAAATGATATTCTGCAATGGGAAGAACAGTTACAGGAAGAAGTCGGTTTGGATTATGGTTTCTGGGACGACCGGATACGGGGTACTTTGGGATATTATCAGAAAAAAGTAGATAACTTATTGTATAGCGATCCTGTACCGACTTCCTCTTCTTTCTCTAGTGTTTATCAAAATATCGGTTCATTGAAAAACCGGGGAATCGAGTTCGATGTCCGGGTAGATATTATCAAAAATGTACAAAAAGACCTGACCTGGAATGTCGATTTTAACATTGCCCGTAATCGGACAACCCTGGAAAAGTTAAACAGTTCAGACGGTTATTTCGGTGGCGGAGCTTATGATTATTTTAAAATAGAAGAAGGAGGTGAAACCGGGGAGATTCTACGGCTATAAAGATGCCGGTCGTTTATTTATGACTAATGAAGAACTGGTCGGTTTGAAGACCATCGATCCGAAAACCGGAACCCTGAAATATTATCGGGACGATTATAATTATGAACGTCAGGGAGATGTGTATATTATGGATCTGGATGGGGACGGACAAATCACTGCCGATGGCGATCGTACTGTGATCGGAAATGCGAATCCGGATTTCTTCGGAGGATTCGGTAGTACGTTGTATTGGAAAGGATTGATGTTGAATGCTGTATTTTCTTATTCTGTCGGAGGGATCGTTTTTGGGACGAAGAAAAAAAATAGTTCAGGAGATATGAATGTATATAATACTTCTAACCGGATATTGGATTCCTGGACGGTGAATCCCAAATGCATCTTATCCACGGGCGATGTATTATGGTTGGGGAGTAACAGTATTATTACCGACCGATATATTCACGATGCTTCCTATCTGCGGATGACCGCATTGAATTTATCTTTATCGTTTACCGAAACACCTCTATAAAAATAGTATTTTGAATGCAGTGGAATTCACTTTCCAGGCCACAAACCTGTTTACCTGGACGAAATATCCGGGTATGGACCCACAGGGGAATTTTTAGTACTACTTATAGTGCTTTTTTATAACATGGGAATCGACTATAGTACCTATCCTTCTGCCCGTACCTATAATTTTGGAATCAAATTAACATTACAATAAGCTGAATATGAGAACTTATTCGATATACCTAATCTTATTTTTGGCCGGAATATTGGCTTCCTGCGATGATTTTCTGGATCAGAGTCCGAAATATAATTTGACTTTGGAGAACGCAGTGACGGATTATAACGGAGCGAAAGAATATTATCAACGGTATGTATTCTGTTATTGCGAAATCGTCTAATTTCGGTGGAGAACTGGCTGGAAGGTGGGCTTCGCAGGCTGGAGTATGGAATTATAATAATCCGAATTACAATATGACCTATAAAGAAGGCAGCAATGATTTCGGGGGCGATTTGGCAATCTTGGTATGGGTTGGTAAATTCAGCGAATGCTGCAGTTATCGCTTTGACTAATCTGGATGTAAAGTTATATCCTTCGCCCGAAACAAAAGAGGCTTTGATCGCCGAGGCCAGATGTATGCGGGCCTGGGCTTATGCTAATTTATTCTGGATGTTCGGACACTGGTGGGAAGCCGACGACTGTGCTTATGGTATTTTATACCGCGATCAGATGTCCAATCTGAGTAATTTGCAGGTTCCCCGAATCACTGTCGGAGAATCTTATCAGAAAATTTTTGAAGATTTGGAACCGGGGTTGAAGTATTTACCCGATTTTACTACTCCCCGCTATTTATCGAAACAATTGGCACAGGTATTGAAAGCGAAGTTGTTATTGAACCGGGGAGTGATGCGCGGTGATGTACAGGACTTGAAAGATGCGCTGGATTTGGTGCTTACTGTGAAGAAAGATGCTCCGGGTAGCTGGAAAATGGAAGCCGATCTGGCTGAAATGTACGAGAAAGGTTGGGAATCCGGGGAAGTATTGTGGACCCGTTATATGGGGGATATTACCAATTGTGCCTGGAGTGAGTTTACCTATTCTTATGCTATAGGATATAACAATACCTATTACGATATCTTCGACGGTTGGATCAAGGAAGATCCCCGCTATACGGTGGTCATGGACTCGGTTCGGGCTCCGGAAACCTGGGATACAAAAAATGTTTGGGCATTGAAGAAACTGTATCATGGAGGACGGAACGATACTCCCGATGCTCCTTATACGGCTTATTATTTTCGTTATGCCGAACTTTATCTGATGGAAGCCGAATTGAAAGCCCGGCTGGACGATTATTCCGTTGCCGATGCTTTGGCTCCGCTGAATGAAATGCGTTCCAAACGAACCAATCCGGTATTGCCTGCTTTGTCGGCTTCTTCTAAAAAAGAATTGTTACGGACGATTTTCCGGGAGATCTGTGTGGAACAATTCCTTGGAAAAAACGGGAGCGAATACTTTGCATCTTTACGTTTTATCAATGATACCGATGCCAGTCCGGCTCAGAATAAACCCTGGATTTATACGTTGAAACAAGATGTTGATTTTTCGGCAGATAAATATTGCTGGCCGATTCCTGAAGACGAACGGTTGAAGAACAAATTGGCGGATCAGAACCCGGGATTAGGGAAATAAAAAGTTGAGTTATTTCTATGTTAAAATTTAAAATGATGAGAAAATTTTTAGCTATAATCATGATGTGGGCAGGTTTGATCGCCTGTTCCGACGATAAAGATGTTTTGGTGAGTATCCCGAATGATGTGACGATGAATGAATTGGAACTGGGGCGTTTTACGCATCGGATTCCGGAGAGCGGTTTTACTTCGAAAGCTGCTCATACAAATGGGGTGAAATTTAATACCGTCAAGAATCCGGACGGCACGTATAGCGGTTTTGCCTATTCGAACCGTAACAACCGTTCTTTTTTACCTGGACGGCCAATACTCAGGAAGCTTTGGATTCCAATATCTATAGTGTATATACCCGCTATCCGAATGCCAATGAAGTTTATGCCGTCGCTTGTGTAAAAAACGACGATGCTTATTTTACCTTGGAAAAACCTGCGGTTGTAGAGCATATACTGGTAGCTAACACTACTTATGCCTATCTGGCAATGGTGTATGGGGATCAATACGGTACGCCGGAAGCTCCGTAGCCAATCCGAATATCCCCGGGAGTGCCGACAAAAAAGGAGTATGGTATTCCAATGTCCCCGGAGGAGTAAAGAAATTGGTCGATGAGGACAAGGATTATTTTAAATTGATTATCAAAGGATTTAAAGATAACACACCAACCGGAACGGTAAACTTTTTTTTTGTGTACACGTAAAGGTGATCCTGAAAATCCGGATTGGAGCAGGGTGGTTAACGATTGGTATCCCCGTAGATTTGTTGCTTTGGGTGTTGTCGATAAAATAGTTTTCGATCTCGAATCTACCGATATAGAAGCAGGTACCGGCCGTATGCGGACTCCGGCCTATTTCTGTCTGGATGGAATCCGGATTCAGGAATAACCTTTTTTCAGTTATCTATTCTGTCTGGAAAAATGATCTCTAGGCAGAATAGATGATTGGACTTCTCCGTATTCGAATGACTTATTGGATATATTTATGGATATTCCGGAAAAATTCAGCGTAGTAAAAAGTTTTATAAATTTCAAAGACAAGATAATATACATCTTTGGATTCAAAGTAAAAATAAAGCGATTATAAATAATGGCAGTTATATGCTGAAATAGTGGATGGTATATGGGAACTTTGTACTTAGATTGTTATTTAATAATTTTTTTGTAATACTAATTTTTTTCAATTTTTCTTCACCCATTTTTTTAGGCTTTTCCTGTATTTGTCCATTATCATCTGTCCGTTATTCTTTTTTAGTGAAAATCCGCAAAAGAATCGGGCGAATTATATACTTCGATCTACCCTTCCAATTGGATCAATATGGAAAGAAAAACAACTGAAAAAGTAGATTGCCTGGTATATTCTTTTTGCGATTGTGGATCTGATGAGCAAGGAGGTGACCGTCCACCGGAATGTGATGGGAAAATGTGTCGTGGCTAAAGGATACGATTCTGTGATTTTTTATATCGGGGAACCTTCTAGAATAAATACTTTGTTAATATCCTTAAAAAAATTATATTTGCACGTAAATCAATATTTCGGCAAAGATAATATGTTAGGATATATAAGTGAACGTGAGTTTAAGCTACAGTTTGAAGATTCGTTTAAGCGGTTTTTCAAGCCATTGTGTTTTCATGCGATGAGCTTTGTGAAGGATGCGGATATTGCCAAAGATATTGTACATGATGTTTTTCTGACAACATGGGCGCAACGTAGAAAAATAGATTTTACTCAACCGATGTTGCCTTACTATTTGAGTCTTACCCGCAACCGTTCACTGAACTACCTGGATCATTTGAAAGTAAGGGCCCGGCACGAAGAGAATGAATCGTATAAAAATCTGCTCTATGCCGAGACTGATTATTCCGAACATGAAGAATTGATCCGGCAAATTATGAACCGGATCAATCAGCTCCCGGATCGTTGTGGAGAAGTGATGCGGCTGTGTTTTATCGAATGTAAAAAATATAAAGAAATTGCTGAAATACTGGGTGTTTCCGTGAATACTGTCAAAACTCATATTTCGTTGGGACTCAAAATTCTTAGAAAAGAGTTTCCCGCTTCTCTGTTATTTGCATTCTTTTCGCTCAGGCGCCTGAGATAAAAAAAACGAAACAAAGGGACGGGGGTAATGTTTCATTTTCCTTTTCTACGTTCTCGTCGGTGAGCATCCTTTTTATCCATTATTACTATTGTCACTAAGTAATGGGGGCTGGACTGATTTTAGTTTAGAGGAGAGTTGTTTTTTATTTTTTCTTTATATTTGTCACACAATCGGAGGAGAAGTATGCGTGATAATGAACGATTTATAATAGACCTGAATAAAAAAAGAGAAACTGCCTGGCAGCAATTGTACGAGGAGTTTTATCCGGCATTGTGTACTTATGTGGCCAAGCTGACCCATGAAAATGTCGGAGTGGAGGATATTGTTCAGAGTGTATGATCGGGTTATGGGATTCTTCCTTGCAATTTCCGAATGTCAAATCTTTGGCTGGCTGGCTTTACAAAGCAGTATACAACAGGGCTTTGAATATGATTCGTGATCGGGACAATGCCCGTCGGCTATTGGGAAATTATACTTCCGAGATTTCCTATACCGAAGAAATGGCTATCGATTTGGCCATTGAAGAAAGTGTGATCGCAAAATTCCGTTCGGTCCTTTCCGAATTGTCCGATCAACAGAGACAAGTTATGAATTTAAGCCTCGAGGGCTTGAAAGTCCGGGAGATCGCACAGCTATTGGAAGTTTCCGAAAATACAGTGAAAATGCAGAAAAAGCGGGCTTATGCCTATCTCCGTGAACGCATGGGAATGGTATGGGGGATTTTTTGTTGTACTCTTTCTTTTCAGATTTTTTTAAATATTAGTTATTTTCTGTTACCCGTTTTTTTGATTTCATGTGTTTGTATAATAAAAAAAGTATGAATACATGGAATGATATATATGATTTTTTCTGAAAAGGTTCTAAGCTATATTTTACGGAAGAAAGAAGAAGAGTACATTCAGCCGGATCAGGATAGTCCGGTTGAAAAGATGGCAGATAAGTTAGGAAACTCAGAAACTTTGGCAGAACGATTACAGCAACAATATCGTTATGATCCTATTCGGGCTTACCGGAAATTAAAGAACTACAGACGGAGAAGGCGTATTCGCCGTTATAGTGTGGCGGCTGGAATTTTTTATTGGTTTTTAGGACTAGGATGGGATGGTTTCACCAGAATAGTCCTGGCGATCCCCCTTTACTGACTCAAACTATTCAACCCGGTGGTAAAAAGCAGTATTAACCCTGGCTGACGGTTCCGTTTGGCATATCGGAGATTCGGCAATGCTTATACCTACTGCACAAAAATCATATCCGTATCGATTCCAGTGGTATGCTTTTACAGGCAGGGAAAGAGGGGAAAACGGAAAATACCGAAACCTACCATCTGTTGTCTATTCCCCGGGGAGGAGAATTTACAATGACACTGGCAGACGGAACGCGAGTGTGGCTGAATTCCGAAATCAGAACTTCATTTTCCGTTGCAATTCGGTGGTGAGCAACGGATAGTTCAATTGACAGGGGAAGCTTATTTCGAGGTTGCAAAAAGATGCTGCACATCCTTTTGTTGTAGAAGTGTGTGATTCTAAAATCCAGGTATTGGGGACCGGTTTTAATGTACGTTCTTATTCGGAAGAAGGGCAAATAGTGACGACATTGGTCGAGGGAGCGGTGTGTTTCGAATCTATAGAGGATAGGGTTATTTTGAAGCCCGGCGAACAGAGTATTTTGGATAAAGAGGGGCAACTTCAGAAACGTGTAGTTGAGGTTTATCCTTTTGTAGCCTGGAAAGAGGGGCGTTTTATTTTCCGTAAGCAGCGGTTGGAAGATATCATGGTCATGGTGAGCCGGTGGTATAATGTCGAGGTTTATTTCGAAGACGACGAATCTAAAGAGATTACCTTTTCAGGGGTATGATGCGTTATGAAGGTTTCGAGGCATTGATGAAAAATGATCGAAACGGTCGGGGAGCATAAATTGCACCATAAAAGACAATACAGTTTTTATAGCTAAAAAGAAAATAAAAAAGAAAGACGGAATATTGGCACTATTCCGCCTTTCAACCGGCTAAGCCGGAAATGTTTCATTATAATTTACAAATTTATGAAAAAAATGGAATCCGATGTCTTTTTTCAAAGAAGATGGTTAAAAACGTATTTAATGATGAAGTTTTTAATCTTGTTTTTGTGTATTTCTTCTTTTCAGTTGTCTGCGAATGTGTATAGTCAGATCGCAAAGGTTTCTTTGAGGTAAAGAATGCTTCATTGGAGCAGGTGATTCAGTTATTAGAGAAAGAATCGGGCTATATTTTTTCTGTATGAGGATGCCCAAATCGAACAGGTACAGGATTTGGAACTGAACTTTAAAGATGAGGACCTGAAAGTGGTGTTGGACGAATGTTTGCAGAATTCCGGTCTGACTTATAAACTAATGAATCATACCATTGTGATTTCGCGTAAAAATATCAATGATCAGGTACGCATGACTCCCACAAAACTTTTGCTTCAAGGGATTGTGAAAGACGCAGATGGCCATGTATTGCCAGGTGTTGCCGTGGTATTGAAAGAAACGACGCTGGGTGTCGCTACGGATGTAGAAGGTCGGTTTACCATTGAATTACCTAAGGCCGACAGTATCGTTTTGGTATTTTCGTTTGTCGGTATGCAAACCAAAGAAGTAAAGTGGAGGGGGAGAAAAAGAGCTGAATGTGGTATTGGAAGAGGCGATAGCTGAAATGGACGAGGTGGTGATTACCGGTTATTTCCAGCGGAAGAAAGATAGTTATACAGGAGCTGCCACTACGTTTTCGGGAGAGAAGTTGCGGGAGATTTCTACCGGAAATATTTTGTCGGCCTTATCGACGATAGACCCCTCTTTTTAAATTGATGGAGGATATCACAGCAGGTAGTGATCCGAACCATATACCTGAATTTCAAATCCATGGCAGTGGCAATCTGAAGTCGGATTATGAGAATTCGCCTAATATGCCGACTTTTATTTTGGACGGTTTCGAGGTGTCGGCGGAAAAAATTTTCGACTTAGACCCTAATCGGGTATCGAGCATTACCGTGTTGAAGGATGCGGCGGCAACTGCATATATATGGTTCGCGGGCGGCGAACGGGGTTGTCGTTGTAGAGACTAAAGCTCCGGAGATGGGAGAATTGCGTGTTTCTTATCATTTTTCCGGTGATTTTAATTTTGCTGACCTGAGCGATTACAATCTGATGAATGCATCGGAAAAATTGGAGTATGAGCAATTGGCCGGACTTTTTTCCTCGCATCCGAATATCGGAATGAAGGAAGAATTGTAGGAGGCATACAATGAACGTTTGAAGTTGGTTCAGCAAGGGGTGCATACCGATTGGATGAAGAAACCGATTCACGCGCTTGGTTTCAGTCATAAGCATTCTTTGTTGTTGGAGGGGGGGATGCCCGGTTGCGGTATGGATTAGACCTGAATTATCAGAATAAAACAGGTATAATGAAAGGTTCCGGCGTCAAAATATCGGTATCGGCATTAAGTTGCAATATCGTTATAAGAATTTGCGGTTTATGAATAATTTAACGTATGATCATGTGAAACAGAAGGATTCTCCTTATGGCACATTTTCGGATTATACCTATATGAATCCGTATCTTTATCCGTATGATGAAAACGGTCATATCAAGCAGGTATTGAAAATCGGTGACGGGGTGGAATATGCATTGAATCCTTTGTATAATGCTTCATTGGGTACGAAGTTCGAGACTACCTATCAGAATTTTATTGACAATTTTTCCGTAGAATGGGATGTTTTAGAGGGATTAAAATTGAAGGCAGCCGTGTCATTGAATAAGAAGATGACGGTTGAAGACCGTTTTTTACCTGCCGGGCATAATTCTTTTTATGAAAAGGATTTGAAGGGCAGTTATGAGAAAAAAAGTTACGGATGATTTCTCGTATGATGCGAATGTTATGGCTGCTTATACGAAAGAGGTGAACCGTCATTTATTCAATGCTACTTTTGTCTGGAATATCAAAGAAACGAAAAACGACTTGTTTACTACCACGGCTTATAATTTCCCGAATGACAAGATGGACCATATCGGTATGGGGGTAGAGTATCAGGACGGCGATAAACCGAGTGGTGATTATGAGGTCAGTCGTCTGATGGGTGTGGTAGGAAATTTTAATTATGGGTATGATAACCGCTATTTAGTAGACTTTTCGGTTCGTAGCGATGGATCTTCTGTATACGGTTCATCTAAGCGGTGGGGACGTTCGGTTCTGTAGGTGTTGCCTGGAACCTGCACCATGAGAAATGGTTGGCTGAAAATCCGTATGTAAATGAATTGAAAATCCGCGGTTCGTGGGGGACAACCGGTGGTCAGAATTTCTACCCTTTCCAGGCGATGATGATGTATTCGTATAAGGAATCGGCTATTGACGGATTGACCTATGATGATTATATCGGGGCGTTATTGAAGGCTTTCGGTAATCCGGACCTGAAATGGCAGCAGACAGAAAAGTTGAATGTTGGGGTTGATTTTACTTTATTGAACAGTCGGTTGAGCGGTTATTTCAATATTTATAAGGATGTATCGAAATCGGTATTGATTGATGTGTTGCTGGCTCCGTCTGTCGGTTTTTGCTTCTTATAAAGACAACCTGGGCGAGATAGAAAATAAGGGATTGGAATTAAATCTCCGGGGTGTTTTGCTAAAGGATGCTGACAGACGTATGCAGTGGGATGTGTTCTTTTAATATTGTGAAGAATAAAAACCGGTTAATGAAGTTGAATGATGCACTGGCAGCTTATAACAAATCCCAGGATGATGAAATGAATGGGGAGATAGAGGAGGGGGAAAACCAGAGCTCCCATGGTGCGTTATCAGGAAGGTAAATCCATCAATATGATTTGGGCGAACGAGTCCATAGGTATCGACCCTAATACGGGAGAAGAAGTATTTATTGCGCTGAATGGCGATAAAGTCAATAAATGGAGTACGGATAATTATAAACCGTTAGGATGCAGCGACCCGAAATTTGAAGGGAATTTCGGAACGATGTTTATGTATAAGGGTTTTCAGCTGAATGCTTATTTCCGTTACAGCTATGGTGCTGATGTGTATAATCAGACGTTAGTGGATAAGGTAGAAAACGTAGACCCGAAGGAGAATGCAGATCGCCGGGTGTTATACGATCGTTGGAAAACGCCGGGCGATGTGGCAAAATTCAAAGCCATCAGCAATACGGAGGCGACCATGCCGACCTCCCGTTTTATCGAGCAGGAGAATTACATTACCTTGTCGTCATTGAATCTTTCTCTTTATCAGTTTGATGCGGGGCGTCTGCGGCATTATGGGATTGAGCGTCTGAAACTGTCGTTAATCGGTAATGATGTATTTCGCGCCTCGACGGTTAAAATGGAACGGGGTACCTCCTATCCGTTTGCCCGGAATTATTCTGTAGCTTTACAAGTAACCTTTTAATTAAGAAGCAAATGAAAAAAGTTAATATATTTACCGGTATGTTTGGGGATGCTGTTTTTCCGCCGCCTGTGAGAATTGGTTTGACGTGTCTCCGAAATCGGATGTGAAGGCGGAAGATTTGTTCCAACAGGAAAGCGGTTTTCGGGATGTGTTGACAGGTGTCTATTCGTTGATGTCTGCTCCCTGAAAGTTACGGACGTCAGCTTTCATTCGGCTATGTGGATGTGCTGGCGCAGTATTATAATATTTTCCGGGAATACCCACCGGTATATCAAGACGAAAGATTATCTTTACAGGGAGCCTTATGATAAAGGAGGTCTTATCTACGATTTGGAGCCGGCAATACAAGGGCATTGCCAATTTGAATGCTATGCTGATGTTTATCGATGAGCAACGGGGGGTATTTTCGGGTGATGAGGTGTATCGTATCTATAAGGGAGAAATTTTAGCTTTGCGCGGTATGCTTCATTTTGATATGTTGCGGTTGTTTTCCGCCTCTCCGGCAATAGACAAGGAGCGAAAAGCCATCCCTTATCTGGAGTCGTATACTAATCTGCCGCAGCATCAGCTGACGGTGGGAGCTGTTTTTGGAGAAGGTCGTGAAAGATTTGAACGCGGCACGTGAATTGATGCGGGAGGTTGACCCCTATGGGCCGAATTATGCGAAACTGGAATCTTTGTATCGGAATCATCCGTTGTTGCGGAACCGGCAAAAGCATTTGAATTATTATGCCGTGACGGCTTTGCTGGCCCGGTGCAACTGTATGCCGGCAATTTACCGGATGCTTTGGAAGCTGCCCGGGAGATTGTGGGAGAGCCGGGAAGTGAACCCGTCGCACCGTTTTCACTTACTACTGCGGCTGCAACCGATGAGCGTTTATTCGACAGTGAGTTGTTGTTTGCTTTGGAGGAAGGGAAAATGCAGGATAATATCGATGTTTATTTCGGGGGGAGTCGGTTATAAAAAAACAGTATTACTAATAGTTCCACAGCTTTAAGTATCAGTATCAATAACCGGAACAAATTGTTTGCACAGCAAGATCCGGCGGATGATGATTATCGGTTGAAGTTGTGGTTTCAGGAAACCAATTCTGCTACTGCCGTCATGCCGGGGAAGTATGTCAATGTGGGTTGTATCCCTTTGATTCGTTTGTCTGAATTGTATTACATTGCTGCTGAATGTTCGGCCAATCAGGGATTAGCTTATCTGAATACTTTACGTTGCCCATCGGGGGATTGGCTGCGATGACAGAGGTCACTGACCTGCAAGCGGAGATTGCCAAGGAGTATAGCAAAAAGGAGTTTATGTGTGAAGGGCAGATGTTTTACTACTATAAGCGTTTAGGACTGAAACGTATCGGGGTTTTACCGGACGGTAGCGATTGAGCCGGAAGAGGTGTATGTGATACCCTTGCCGGATGATGAATTGGATTTTGGTTTAATAGAATAAAAATGCGGATTATGAAATATTTATATACGATAGTTATGGCAATGCTGGTGTTGGCATCTTGTTCGGAAAAACGAACGTATGGTGTATACGGACACGCCTGGCATTTATTTCCCGGATTATGTAGTGGGGGCAGATAGTTTGGTGTATTCTTTTCGAATGAAAGACACGGACCGGGATACGATTCAGATTCATGTCAAGTTGTTGGGAGATTTGTTGGATGAGGCGGGGGAGTATGAAGTCATTGTTTCGGAAAATTCCTCGGCGGTGGCCGGAAAACATTATGAAACGCTGCAGCATCGGTTTACTTATGAAGCTGATAAATCGGTTTCTTCTTTTCCGGTGGTGGTAATGAAACCCGGAGCGGAATTGGATGAGGCAACTGTGATGCTGGAATTGTCGTTGAAAGCGACGGAAAGTTTATCGTTAGGGTATCCTGATCGGGTAAATATGCGTCTGATGATAACCAATCAATTGGTGAAACCTGCTTATTGGGATATGCCATTAGCTCTCTATTTCGGGGAGTATTCAAAAGTGAAGCATCAGCGTTGCATTTTACTTATGGGACATGATTTTCCTTTAACAAAGGAAGAGTTGATAGGATGGGGCGGATTGAATTATTACAGTTATTGGATGCAGCAGGGGCGTGTCGTGTGTGAGTATTATGCAACTCATACGGAATATGATGAAGATGGTAATTTGATTACAGTGTGGAATCCTTTCTAATTTGATGTATTATGATGAAAGTAATAAAATATATAGGAGTGGTATGCATGTTGTCTGTTTTTGGCAGGATGTGTGGATGACAAAACGATTGATGAATTCAAGGTGTTGAATCAGGTCACGATAGAGGGGTTACAAGAGCGGTATTCTGTATTGTTATATAATCGTTTACAATGTACGCCGGTCATCCGGACTTCTCAAAATGACGAGTAATTTGTCCTACGTTTGGTATGCTTATACTACGACTACCCGTAATGAAGCAGACACATTAGGTCGGGAAAGGGAGTTGGATGTATTGGCAGAACCGTCCATTCTCACCCCTGGGGAAGCCTATACCCTGGCGTTGAAGGTAACAGATAATACAACCGGTGTTTTTACCGGGAGGAAAGGGAACTTGAGGTGCGTACGCAGTTTACCAAAGGAACTGTTCTTTTGTGTGAAGAGAATGGTCTGGCGGAAGTTAATTTCATCCCAGATGATGAGAGTAATACGGTTCTTGAGGATGTATATGAAAGTGCCAATAAACAACTTTTGGGGAGAAATCCTACCCGGATATTCTCGGTGAATCCGAATGCTTATGCCACTTTTCTGAAACAGGAGTTGATTTTTTGCCGGGATGAAAACGGAGGTGTGGTGGCCAGTCCGCTTTCTTTTGAGAAAATCAAGACGATGAGGGAAGCCTGTGACCATCACTTCGAGGCATCGGAAATGAGTCCGGAATTGTATTATAAAGGGGGTATGATTGATTATATTATTGTGAATGGCATGGTTTGCAAGAGGGCTACTAATATGCAGGCAATCAATTGGGAACCGGGATTGGTATTGATGAACGAACCGCGGGAATATCAGGTAGCCCCCCATGTGTTGGCTGTCGGTTCTAATCCTGTGTTTTCGATGAGCTGTACGGGCGTTTGATTGTGCACAATCCGTGGAATCAGGGGGAGTCTGAAAACGTTTAGTAAAGCGGACAACGATCCGGGGATCTTTGATGGCAGCAATTTGGGGACGGATTGGAGCTGAAAATGCTGGGGTCCTCTTTCAGAAGCAAAGTTGGGAGCCTGGATGCTGTTGTTGAATAAAAAGACGGCAAATACTGGATGTATAAGTTTTCTTTGTTGAATAACAGTTTCCGCAGCATCAGCAAGACGGAAGTCACTGCTGCTGTTGCACCTCATTTTGCATGAAGCAATTGGATTTGCTGCGAATCGGAATATGAGGATGTTTTGATGTACGCCGCTACGGAAAATGCGGTCTATTCTTTTGCGGTAAATCAGTTGAATGCTTCTACAAGTTCATCATTGGAAGTTCTGCAAAGGATATGCAGGCCATTGAAAATATGCAGGTAACCGGTATACAGTTTGTGGATATTACGGTGCCGGCTCCTTACTGAGTCTGATCCTTCTGCAACCCGGATATCTCAACAGGTGCGTTTGGCTGTGCGGGATTTTGAACCGTACGGAACGTCAGGGAGGGGTCGTATTCTACGAAGTGAATTCCACCGGTGGTATTCACTTGGACAGTGTGTTCAAAAAGACGGGTTTCTGTGATAAAGTCATCGATATTAACGAAAAATATGAGTAACGGAATGAAAAGGGTTTTAGCGTTATTGTATTTTGGGGTCCTGGCTATGGGGAGTATATATGCGCAAGGCATTGAATTTTTTCATGGCACCTATGAGGAAGCACTTCAGAAAGCCCGGGCGGAAGGGAAGCAAATTTTTTGTAGATGTTTACACTTCCTGGTGCGGTCCATGTAAGATGATGGCCAAGAATGTTTTTACTCGTCAGGAGGTTGGTGACTATTATAACAATAAGTTTGTTTGTTTAAAATTGGATGCGGAAAAAGAAAGTTCTCACGCTTTTTTAAGCACTATCAGGCGAACGGTTATCCTTCCTTTTTTTGGTTGGATGCCCGAGGTAATTTATTGGAAACCCGTACGGGTTCTGTTTCTCCGGAAGATTTTATCCGATATGCCGAAGAAGCTACCAAGTCTGATTTAAGTGCCCGGTTGGAAGTTGCCCGGAAACGTTGGGAAAGCGGTGAACGCTCTTTGGAGTTGGTGCAGGAATATGTGGTAGGGCTCCTCCAACGGATACATCCCGACCAGGTAAAGGGTTGCTTGTTAAGCTATTTTTCTAACCCTTACGGAAGAGCAGTTGCAGCAAAAGGGAGAACTATTTGTTGATGCGGGGATTTATGCGTACGCCGGAAGACGATATTGTTTTCCGCTGTTTGAACCGGTATGCGGATATTTATCAGGGGTATGAAAAGGGAGATGATTTTTGGGTGAATATGTATCGTATGATGGTGCGTGCCGGCTCTGCCAATCTGAAGAATCCAGAGAAATACCGAGCCCACCTTTGAAATGGTTCGTAAGACAAAATCGTGTTATGCACCGATGTATTTGGAGATTCTGGATATGGAACGCACCTTGTTTGAGAAAAACTTCAAACAAGGTATGGCTTTGGCCAGGAAAGTAGCAGATAAATATGGCGATAAACATCTTTATTTGTATCGTCAGTTTTTTATACTCTCATTATTGCTGGTTTTTTGACGATTCTGTAACAGATCCGGAATTAATTGAACAAAGCCATCGGGATGGCGGGAAAGGCGTTGGAGCATAGTCCTTGTAAGGAGACGTTGCTTTATCTAGCTGCTGCTCATGCCAAAAGTGGGGGATTATAAGAAAGCTTATGAACTGATGGCCAGCGAGCCTTTTTCCCTTCTCCTGTCCTTTCTACGGCACTTTATCCTTATCTGCATCTTCATGCCATTCACGGCAATATTTAGATAAAAAATAAGGAGAACGAACTATCGCTTTGAAGACGTGTTTTCAGGAGAAGGTATTTTCTGAAACACGTCTTTATTTAGGGATATTCGAAAAAAGTTTGTCCGATCAGGTCGGACGAGGGTGCTCCCTATGTTTTAATTGTAATTTCATAATAGATGATAAAAAAAATTTGGTACTGTTTTTAATCTTTAATTTTGTTTGGCTATGAGCGGTTTATAGATCTGTGCCGCTGTATGAATTCTTTTTATTAGAATCGTTTTTGTTTTATGTCTAAATATTTTAGAATCAGAGGAATAGAAGAAGATGAGATTTTCCGTAATTTGTTTATAGATTACTATCCATCTCTGATTTCTTTTGCTTTATATTATGTGGGAGACAAAACTATAGCTGAAGATCTGGTACAGGAAGTATTTGTGAAGCTTTGGGAAACCCGGGAACGTTGGAGTGCTGTCGGTGATTTTTCTGCTTATGTTTACCAGATGGTCCGTTTTAAGTGTTTTAATTATTTGCGGGCTGAAAAAAATAAGAAATGAAGCAACGCGTTCTTTTTACAGAAGAGGTAGATATTACTGAAATCAATAATTATATAGCAGAAGAGACTTTCCGTTTGGTAATGAATTCAATGGAGGATTTGCCTCCTGCTTGCCGGACAGTGTTTTCTTTTAACATTAGAAGGTTATAGTGCTAAAGAAATTGCAGAAAAAATTAGATATTGCAGTAGAGACCGTAAAAAAGCAAAAAGCAGATAGCCAGGAAAATTTTAAAGGAAAAATTTGGAAAATTATTTTTTTTTCTTCCTGCTGTCCTGTTTTCTTAATTCGTTTGTTTTCTGCTATTTACTTTTTATCTATCCAACGGTAAGAGCATTTATTTTCACTTTTAACAATTTTCTTTTTACCTCCTTTTTGTTTTTGAAGTGTCGTATAAGTGTAATGAATAAATAAAGCTTCTATGGCAGAGTTTAAAAATTATAAGGAAGTTGCTTTTTTATTGTCGAAAGCTGTCCAGGGGCAGTTGACCGAAAAGGAGGAGGAAACGCTTGGAAAGTGGCGACAGGAATTTCCGGAGAATGAACTACTGTATCGTCGGGTTCTGACTTCGGAGTTTATCATTTCGAAAAGTAAACAATGGGAACAGGTGGATTTGGTGATGGCCTATCTAAAGGTACGGCAAAATGTGAACATCGCTTGAGGCGAGTCCGGTTGTTTCAAGTGACTGCTGTTGCTGTTTCGGTATTGTTGCTGTTGGTTAGCGGGCTTTTTTATTTTGTACTGCGGGATAAAAGTGATCGGTATCCGCTCGGGCTGATGACTGAAAATATTTTTACCTGGAAATGTGAAAGCCGGAACTGATACTTGCCGATGGAGAGCGGATTTTGTTAGGGGCCCGGGCGTGGATTCGGTATTGATACAACCTGGTGCTGAAATACACACTGCTAAAGAACGTTTGAGCTATATCGGCCGGCAACAGACCGGGAAAAATTCAATATAATATTTTACAAATTCCGAGAGGCGGAGAGTATTCGGTGACTTTGCAGGATGGTACGGTTGTGAATCTGAATTCGGCTTCCGAATTACGTTATCCGGTGCGATTTACAGGTACTGAACGGAAAGTATTTTTTGACAGGAGAGGCTTATTTTCAGGTAGCAAAAGATAAAGAACATCCTTTTGTCGTGGTCACCGGAGAGGCGGAGATAGAAGCATTGGGTACTAGTTTTAATATTTATTCTTATGAAGAGGAGAATCGGATCGAGACGACTCTTGTCGAAGGTGCTGTCCGCTTTGCTGTTGCCGATCAAACGGTTATTTTGATGCCGGGTGAACAGGGGGTGGTTGGAACCGATGGTAATTTGGAAAAAAAGAAAAGTAGATGTTTTCCTTACATTGCGTGGAAAGAGGGAAAGTTCGTGTTTCGAAAACGCTCTCTGGAAGAGGTTATGCATATTATTTTCACGTTGGTATAATGTAGAGGCGGTATTCCAAAATGAATCCTTGAAAAAGTGTCGTTTTCCGGGAATCTGAAACGGTATGATGACTTTGAACATATTGTCAGTATGCTGGAAATGACAGGAGGAATCCGATTCAAGGTGGAAGGGAGAAAGATCTTTATAACCGAAAAAAAAAACAGGGACATTCAGTAAATACTATAAAATCAGCCAACTAATTCATACATAAAATATTGCGAATTAGTTGGCTTTTTTGTATCTTTAGGTATTCCCCGCAAATAAGGTTTGGCAGCCAAAACGGGGAAATTTTCTGACTAAGATATGGCTAAGATACAAAATATTTCAGAAATTCACCCTACTTTGGGGTTTACAGAATTTGATATTCTGGAAAGATACCCCGCAAAAGTTTTCATGAGAGTGAGCTTGTCCGGCTTCATTCGGTATTTCCATTTGAGCATATAGCAAAGACTGTGGGCTTGTCGGACCAGCATCTGGGGCGCAGGAATATATTCAGTCCCTGCGCAAAAGATTGCCCTTATGGTCCTGAAGGCATACACCGGATTCTCTGACAGGCAGCTGGTGGAACATCTTAACGGGAACATACACTACCAGATGTTCTGCTGGATTATGATAAATCCGTCCTTCCCCATAACCAACTACAAGATAGTCAGTGCTATCCGCAATGAGATAGCGTCCCGTCTTGATATTGATTCCTCCAGGAAGTGCTGGCTTCACACTGGAAACCCTATCTTGACAGCCTTCACGTCTGTATGACCGATGCCACATGCTATGAAAGCCATATGCGTTATCCTACTGACATGAAACTCCTTTGGGAAAGCCTTGAATGGCTCTATAGATATATCTGCAGGCATTGTGTGGAACCTGGCATAAGACGTCCCCCCGCAACAAATACAGGAATGTAGCGGAGTCCTATCTGTCCTACTGCAAGAAAAGAAAAAAGGAAGGCTTCGAGGACAAGAATGCTCAGGCGTCGTATGATCAGGCTTCTTGAAAAGCTCCTCATACAGAGGGATGAGATTCATCGAGAGTACGGAACCTTACTCCGCTATACCCAGGATTACCAGAAACGTCTTTCCATCATCAGAAAGGTTCTTGTACAGGAAAAGGAAATGTTTGTAGGGAAGAAGGTCAGGGACCGCATCGTCAGCATTGACCGTCATTATGTACGTCCCATTGTAAGAGGCAAGGAAACAAAGTCCGTCGAGTTCGGTGCGAAGGTCAACAACATACAGATAGACGGCATATCGTTCATCGAACATCTTTCGTTCAAGGCTTTCAACGAAGGTATACGCCTGAAGGACTGCATCCGCATGCAGCAGAAGCTCATGAATGTGAGGATAAGATGCGTGGCTGCCGATTCCATATATGCCAATAATGCCCAACAGAAAGTTCTGTACAAAATATGGAATATCAACATCCTTTGTACGCAAGGGAAGGGCGGCCAGGGATGAATCCTTGAGAAAGGTTCTCAGAAGTGAACTCTCCAAAGAAAGGGCCACCAGGCTTGAAGGCAGCTTCGGCACTCAAAAGCAACATTACTCACTCTCAAGGATAAAGGCACGGAACAGGAAAACGGAAATCCTTTGGATTTTCTTTGGAATACATACGGCAAATGCCATACTGATGATAGATAAGGTCAGGAACAGAGCGCTGAAAGCAGCATGATATGATTTTAACGAAAAAATCAGAAGAGGTCGTCAGACTTCTTCCGGAACGTCATGTCCTGCCTATAAGAGTATATGGGAAAATACAGAAAAATGACAATAAAAATGACATATGAAGTGATTATACTGGGGCATCTTCATATGCCATTGTATTTTATAGGGACATTTACTGAATATCCCTACTTATAATAAAGTGGAGAATATTTCGTTGGCTGGCTTGAAAAGCAATCAGGACAAACGCGCTTTGCATGACCGTTGGCAAAAACCGGGGGATCATGCTAAGTTTAAAGGAATTTCACTAACCGAAACGACACCCATCTCTTCACGTTTTGTATTGCGGGAGAATTATATCAAGGCCGAATCCATATCGGTCGGTTATGATTTTGAATCGCAAGCAGTACAGAAACTGGGAATCCAGTCTTTGCGTTTACAAGCGAATACGACGGATTTATTCCGTATTTCTTCGATCAAGGAGGAGCGGGGAATTGAGTATCCGTTTGCCCGTTCGTTCTCGTTTTCATTGTCTGCAATGTTCTAAAAATGGAAGTTATGAATAGAAAATATATATTGATAGGATTACTTGTTTGTATAACGGGTATATTTTCGGGATGTCACTCTTGGTTGGATGTGCAGCCGGAAGATCAGGTGACCGACGGGCAGCTGTTCAGTACGGAATCAGGGTTTCGCACTGCTCTGAATGGAATTTATGTGGAATTTGAGCAATAATGCGCTTTATGGAGGTGAATTATCGGTAGATGCCGTAGAGATTTTAGCGCAACGGTATGATTTTTCGGGGAATACGACAAATGCTTATCGGTTGGGAACATATAATTATACCATAGATTATGCGAAGAGTAAGTTCGCTGCAGTGTGGGAGAAAGCCTATTCGCTGATTGCCAATTGTAATAAATTATTGGAATATGCGGAAAAAAATGAGGAAGTGTTGACAGGAAAAATGCGGAAAATGATTATCGGTGAGGCGATGGCACTTCGTGCTTTTCTGCATTTTGATATGTTACGTTTGTTTGGACCGGTATATGCTACCAATAAAGCCGATTTGTCTATTCCTTATAATACGGTATATTCAATTTCGGCAACCTCCCTTTACCGGCTACTCAGGTTGTGGAGAAAGTACTGAAAGATTTGGATGAGGCGGAACGTTTGTTAGGTGAGTCTGATCCGATTATTGAAGAAGGACCGCAAAACCAGGATTCGGAAGATGGGTTGAATTATTATACTTATCGTACACAACGCTTGAACTATTATGCGGTAAAAAGCTTTAAAAAAGCAAGGGTATATTTATGGGCGGACAATAAGGCGGAAGCTTATCGGGAAGCAAAAGCCGTGACAGCTGTACAAGAACAATGGTTCCCTTGGACCGAACGCCGGGAGATTATGGATAATACGAGAAATCCGGACAGGATCTTTTCTTCAGAATTGTTGTTTGCAGCTTATTATAATGCACGTGAAGAGATTTTTACGAATTATTTCAGTCCCACTCTGGAGCCTGCACAAGTGTATTCACCTAAAAACATATCGATGATTTATTTACTTGGGATTTGCTGGATTGGCGTAACAGACCGATTTGGTTGGAAGGCACTACCCGGGACTACAGGTGTTTCCATAAGTATGAAGACGTGTCGTCGACTGAGGTATGGACTAAGTTGATCCCTTTGATTCGGATGACGGAAATGTATTACATTATTGCAGAGACAGCCACGGATGAGACGGAGGCGTTGGATGCGCTGAATACCGTATTGTTTAATAGGGGAGTGAAAGAATTGGAGGATAAAACACAATTGGCCGGAATGCTTCGGGACGAATACAGGAGAGAATTTTTTGGAGAAGGACAGTTGTTTTTTTTATTATAAGCGTTTGAATGTAAAAAGTATTACATTCTTATTCGGAAAATGCCGACCTGGATATGGATGCAGCAAAATACGTCGTCCCGTTGCCATTAAGTGAAACCGATTTTCGTTAAAAAGATGAGTTATGAAAAAGAATGTTATTTTTATATTGCTTTTGACAATATTGAGCAGTTGTAAATCAGAATATGAGGAATATAGCGGTACTGATGCCATTTATCTGAATGAGATATCGGATACGGTACGTTTTTCCTTTTTACTTATGTCGACAGTGAATATGAAACACAGGCACAGGATATTCATCTGAAGGTGATAGGTAAGGTGGCAGATTACGATCGTCCGGTGAATATAAAATTTTACACCGGTAAATGCGGTGGAAGGTGTGGATTTTGAACCGTTGGAGAAAGAGTATGTGGTTAAGAAGGGAGAGGTTTCTCTTGTGATTCCTGTAACTATGATCCGGACGAAAGCCTTACAAACGGAAGAAAAGGGAATTGATATGGAATTATTGCCTAACGGGCATTTTACAACTTATTACGATTATGGTTCCAGCGATTCGACCTCTTGGGTAAAGACGCAGCGGTTAAAGCTGATATTATTGTTTTCGGAATTTATGAATGAACCGCCTTCGCAGTGGAATCCATATATGTTCGGTGAATTTTCGGCGAAGAAGTTTGCTTTGATTTGCGATGAAATGGATATTCCACGGGAAGAGTTTAATAAAAAAATCCGAGGAGGCGGGTTATATACTTTCCCGCATGGGGTATATCGGATCGTATATGAAAAAATATCTGGCCGACGAAAAAAAGCGGCGGGCCGGACTGTTTATGAAGAGGATGGTATTACGGAAATGACAATGGGACCACAGGCCCAATAAATGAAATATGATGAGAAAGAATGTATATTTAATTGTATGGTTGATGACTGTTATACTTTATTCGTGTTACGATGATAAAGGAAATTACAGTTATGAGGATATCGATGAGATTTCTATTGCAGGAATGCCGGACACACTGGTGACGGTATTTAAAAAATACAGATACACTAAAAAGTTGTTCCGGAGCTGAAACACACATTGGCTGCCGGAAGCGGAAAGTATGAGTATACTTGGGTGGCTGTCGCGAAAGAGAATAAAACCGGTAATGAGTTCGAATATGAGATTGGTAAAGAGAAAAATTTGAATTATTTTATCGATTTACCATTGGGAAAATACGCTGTTTATTTGAATGTGTTGGACCAAGAGACAGAAGTGACTTGGCGGCAACATTTCGACATGGAGGTGATTATTCAGACAACTGAAGGTTGGTTGGTGCTGTGCGACGAAAAGGGGCGAAGTACGTTTGGATATGATCTCTAAATACGGTAACCAGGAATTAATGATTCGCAATTTGCTCGACGATTATGCCCTGCCGAATAAAAAAAGGGACCGAAAAGTATAGTGTTAAATATAACAGGATCGGGAGATAAAATCATATTGATGACTGAAACAGGGGCTTGTTATTTGGATCCGGAAAGTTTGGCTTGGGAAGAAGCATTCGATTTGAAGTACGACATGGGGAAAATACCGGGAGTATTTGTTCCGACTGCTATGATTTGTCTTGATCCGATGTATGGCTCCGGTACATATCCTTGTTCGGTATTGTTGACAACGACCGAAGTGTATTGTAAAACATCGGGAAGAATTATTTATGAATTACCGAGAAATAATATAGCTGGAGAAGAGAAGACCTTTAAGGTTGCTCCCTTTATCATTACATCGGCAGATGGAGTATGGGGGATATTATGAACCACCGGTTATCCTTTATGATACGGACAACAGACGGTTTTGTACAACTGGGGCTTGCCTGGAAATGAAACATCCTGCCGTATACCCCCCGGTTGCAAATGAGGTTTTTCCCATGGTAACAGGAAAAGAGTTTGTTTATGCTGCTAATACCAGACATGATGGTAACAGCTCGTATGTTATTTTGCGTGATGATACCGGAAAATTGTGGTTGCACGGGTTCGGTAATTTGTGGTATAATTCTTTCTCTCAGTTGAGTAATTATTATTACCGAATCGATGCTCCGGATATCGAACGTGCAGAATTGTTTGCTGTACACATGCATTATCGTTACCTCTTCTACGTTGTCGATAATATGATTTATCTGTACGATATGGCTTATAAAGAGTGGCGGAAACTGGATATATTGGACGGAGACGGGGAGAAAATAGATCTTTCCGGAGAGGAAATCACATTTATCAAATTTAACTGGTTCCAGTATGGTGAATACGGTAGGTTAGGATTGGATATGGAATACCGGTTGATCATCGGTTCGGACAAAGGTGGAGAGAATGGAGGTATGATTCGTATAGTGGATATTCCGGAGAGGATGAATGGAAAAGTGACCTTGTATAAAGAGTATAGCGGTTTTGCCAAACCGGTAGATATAGTTTATCGGGAAAGATATTGATGAGTGTGACAGATAAGGTTGAGTGAACGAGGTTTCTTGTCCGTGTTTAGTTTAGAAAATCGCGATAAAGACATATTTCATCGCGATTTTCTTTTTCTTTTTACCTGTTTCCGGCTTTCCGAAATCTTAAGGACTAGTGGGTTTGAATAGGTAACTTTCTGACAATCTTATCTTTTTACAAAAAAAGTAAGGGAAGAACATTTGGTAGTTACTAGAATTGTAAGTACATTTGCACTCCATTTTGGAGAAAAGTATAATAATTTTAAAAGAGTACTTGTAAAATGCCAACTATTCAACAGTTAGTAAGAAAAGGAAGAGTAAAGATCGAGGACAAGAGTAAAGCTCCTGCTTTGGATTCTTGCCCACAGAGAAGAGGAGTTTGTGTACGTGTTTACACCTACCACTCCGAAAAACCGAACTCAGCGATGAGAAAGGTTGCCCGTGTTAGATTGACCAACGGAAAAAGAAGTGAATGCTTATATTCCGGGAGAAGGCCACAACTTGCAGGAACACTCCATCGTGTTGATCCGTGGCGGTCGTGTGAAAGACCTTCCGGGTGTGCGTTACCACTTGGTTCGTGGTACTTTGGATGCTGCCGGTGTTGCCGGACGTTGCCAGGGACGTTCTAAGTATGGTGCGAAAAAGACCGAAACCGGGTCAGGCTGCTGCTCCAGCTAAAGGAAAGGGCAAGAAATAAAAATTAGTGATTAACAGGAATTGTGTTTATGAAGCGTTCCCGAAAAACAGTTGAGTAAATGGTTGGGAAACCGTTGAAGACCAAAAAAAGGGCAGCTTGACGAACAAATTCGTAAACGAAAAGAAATGAGAAAGACTAAACCAAAGAAGAGAATCCTGTTACCGGATCAAAATTCAACGATGTACTGGTGACGAGGGTTTGTTAATGACCTGATGGTGGACGGTAAAAAGACTGTTGCGTTCAAAATCTTTTATGACGCACTGGATATCGTTGAGGAAAAAATGGCAAAAAAAAGAAGAAAATCTGCTCTGGAGATCTGGAAGCAGGCATTGGAGAATATTACTCCTCAGGTAGAAGTAAAGAGCCGCCGTGTCGGTGGTGCTACTTTCCAGGTGCCTACTGAAATTAATCCGGCCCGTAAAAGAGCGATCTCTGTAAAAAATATGATCCTTTACTCCCGCAAGAGAAGCGGACACAGCATGGCTGAAAAAACTTTCTGCTGAAATTATGGCTGCCTACAAAGAGGAAGGTGCTGCTTTCAAAAAGAAAAAGAAGATACCCATCGTATGGCTGAAGCCAACAGAGCTTTTGCACATTTCAGATTTTAATTGAAGGGATAAGATAAATGGCAAAGAGAGATTTACATTTTACAAGAAACATCGGTATCATGGCTCACATTGATGCCGGTAAAACTACAACGACCGAACGTATCCTGTATTTCACCGGTGTGAACCATAAGATCGGGGAAACGCATGATGGTACTGCAACGATGGACTGGATGGTGCAGGAACAGGAGAGAGGTATTACCATCACTTCTGCTGCTACCACTTGTTTCTGGAAATATCAGGGAAACGAATATAAAATTAATATCATCGACACTCCGGGACACGTTGACTTCACGGTTGAAGTAGAGCGTTCTCTTCGTGTATTGGATGGTGTGGTTGCATTGTTCTGTGCAGTAGGTGGGGTTGAAGCACAGTCTGAAACCGTATGGCGTCAGGCAAACAAATATGGTGTTCCGAGAATTGCTTTCGTGAATAAAATGGACCGTTCCGGGGCCGATTTCTTCAAAGCAGTTCGTGAAATCAAAGAGAAATTAGGTGCTAATCCGGTTCCTTTGGTACTTCCGATCGGAGCGGAAGATAACTATCAGGGTATTATCGACCTGGTAGAAATGAAAGCTTATGTTTGGGAAAAACGGTGCTATGGAAGCTACCGTGAAAGAAATTCCCGAAAATATGATGGCTGAAGCTCAGGAATGGAGAGAGAAATTGGTAGAAGCTGCTGCTGTGCAGGACGAAGCTTTGATGGAACGTTTCTTTGAAGATCCGGACTCTATCACAGTCGAAGACCTGAAAGCAGTGATTCGGAAGGCTGTGATCGCCATGGACTTCTGTCCGGTGATGTGCGGTTCTTCTTTCAAAAAAAATAAAGGCGTGCAGAACCTGTTGGATGCTGTGATCGCTTATTTGCCGAACCCGTTGGATATTCCGAACAGTAAAGGTACTGATCCCCGGACAGGAGAAGATGTACATTTCCTGTAGATCCGGAGGCTCCGCTGTCGGCACTGGCATTTAAGATCGCTACCGACCCGTTTGTCGGCCGTTTGTGCTATACCCGTATTTATTCCGGTAAGCTCGAAGCAGGTTCTTATATTTACAACCCGCGTACCGATAAAAAAGAACGTATATCCCGTCTGTTTCCAGATGCACTCTAACAAGCAACAGCCGAAAGAAGTACTGGAAGCCGGAGATATCTGCGCTTGCGTAGGTTTCAAGGATATCCGTACCGGAGATACCTTGTGTTCTGAAGATAAACCGATCGTACTGGAGAGTATGACTTTCCCGAACCTGTGATCGGTATCGCTATCGAACCGCTGACTCAGAAAGATACGGATAAATTAGGTATGGCTTTGGCTAAATTGGCCGAAGAAGACCCGACTTTCCGCGTGAAAACTGATGAAGATTCAGGCCAGACCGTAATCAGCGGTATGGGTGAGCTTCACCTGGATATCATCCTCGACCGTTTGCGTCGTGAATTTAAAGTAGAATGTAACCAGGGGAGCTCCTCAGGTATCTTACAAAGAAGCGATTACTGTACCTGTCGATCATCGTCATGTGTTCAAAAACAGTCCGGTGGTCGTGGTAAGTTTGCAGATATTATTTTCCGTATGGAACCTGCAGAGGAAGGTAAAGAGGAGCTTGACTTTTGTGAACGAAGTGAAAGGTGGTAATATTCCGAAGGAATTTATCCCGTCTGTAGAAAAAGGGTTCAAAGAAGCGATGCAGAACGGTGTTCTGGCAGGTTATGCTTTGGAAGCTTTGAAGATCACTTTGATCGATGGTTCTTTCCACCCTGTTGACTCTGATGCGTTGTCGTTCGAAATGGCTGCTAAAAATCGGTTATAAAGAAGCTGCTCAGAAAGCAAAACCGGTATTGCTGGAACCGATTATGAAGCTGGAAGTAGTTACTCCCGAAGACTTTATGGGTGACATCATCGCTGACCTGAACCGTCGCCGGGGACAGGTAGAATCGATGGATTCCCGTATCGGTGCCCGTGTGATTACGGCAAAAGTTCCTTTGGCAGAACAATTCGGTTATGTGACTGTATTACGTACCCTGTCATCCGGACGTGCAAGTTCTTCTATGGAATTCGATCACTATGCCGAAGTTCCGAAGAATATTGCGAGAGAGGTGGTTTGAAAAAAGCGAACGGACGTGTGGATTTAATCTAAAAATTAATGTCGGAGAGGTCTCTGGCCTTTCCGACCGCTTAAATATAATAAACAAAAAACATGAGCCAAAAAATCAGAATTAAGTTGAAATCTTACGATCACAACTTGGTTGACAAGTCTGCAGAGAAGATTGTAAAGACAGTGAAGGCTACAGGAGCAGTGGTTAGTGGTCCGATTCCACTTCCTACTCACAAAGGAGTATTTACTGTTAACCGCTCTACTTTCGTAAATAAGAAGAGCCGTGAACAATTTTTTATTATGTACTTTCAAACGTCTGATTGATATCTATAGTTCTACTACAGGTACCATCGATGCGCTGATGAAACTTGAATTACCCAGTGGTGTTGAAGTTGAGATTAAAGTGTAGTTAACGGCGAAACCCTATGTCGTTAAAATGAAGAATTAACCTATTAAAAAAGAAATGAAATTACCAGGTTTAATTGGAAAAAAAGTCGGAATGACTTCCGTTTTCAGTGTTGAGGGGAAAGTATCCCATGCACTGTTATTGAATGCGGTCCATGTGTCGTAACTCAGGTGAAAACCATAGAAAAAGACGGTTACGAAGCACTTCAGTTGGGTTTTGATGAGAAAAAAAAGAAAACACACAAACGAAGCAGCTAAGTGGACATTTTAAGAAGGCTGGCACAACTCCGAAACGTAAACTCGTTGAGTTTGCAGGATTTGCCGAAGAACACAAGTTGGGAGATGTAATCGACGTGACCATACTGGAAGGTACTGCCTATGTCGATATCGTCGGTACCTCTAAAGGTAAAGGTTACCAGGGCGTTGTGAAACGTCACGGTTTCGGTGGAGTAGGACAAGCTACCCACGGTCAGCATAACCGTCTGAGAAAACCGGGATCTATCGGAGCATGTTCTACTCCGGCACGTGTTTTCAAAGGAATGCGTATGGGTGGCCGTATGGGCGGAGACCGGGTTACTGTAGAGAACTTGGAAGTTTTGAAGGTAATTCCTGAAAATAATTTGTTGTTGGTGAAGGGATCTGTTCCCGGATCTAAAGGTTCATACGTAATTATTCAGAAGTAATGGAGTTAAGTGTACTAAACATTGCCGGACAGGAAACCGGCAGAAAGATAGTGTTGGATGACGCTATTTTTTTGGAATTCAGCCTAATGAGCACGCTATCTACCTTGACGTAAAAACAGTTCCTGGCCAACAACCGTCAGGGTACTCACAAGTCAAAACAAAGAAATGAAATTTCCGGTAGTACCCGCAAGCTGAAAAAGCAAAAAGGTACCGGTGGCGCCCGTGCAGGTGGTATTAAGAACCCTGAGTTCAGAGGAGGAGGTCGTATTTTTGGTCCCGTACCGAGAGATTACAGCTTCAAACTGAACAAGAAATTGAAAAAATTGGCTCGTAAATCAGCTTTGGCTGTAAAAGCAAGTGCAAATGCTGTAAAAGTCGTTGAAGACTTCACCTTCGAAGCTCCGAAGACCAAACAAATGGTTGCTTTGATGAACAACCTGCAGGTAAACAACGGTCGTCTGTTGTTGGTATTGGGTAACGGTGTGAACGAAAATGTACTTCTGTCTGCCCGTAACTTGCAGAATGTGGAAGTGATGAGAGTTAGCGACATCGCAACTTACAACGTAATGAAGGCTAAAAACCTTGTTTTAGTTGAAAGTTCTGTAGAGGGCCTTAACGAAATGTTCAATCTTAACTAAACCAAGAAGAGATGGAAATTATTATTAAGCCCGTTTTAACGGAAAAGATGACAGCTCTCACCGATAAACAGCGTAAAGTAGCTTTTATCGTAGCAAAAGAGGCAAATAAGATTGAGATAAAGAAAGCAGTTGAAGCCATGTATGGAGTGAACGTATTGGCTGTAAATACCCAGCGTTATCAGGGGACGGCTAAATCCCGTTATACCAAGGCCGGTGTAATCAGCGGACGTACCAACTCGTTCAAGAAAGCAATTGTGACTTTAGCAGAAGGTGATAGTATTGATTTTTTTAGCAATATTTAAATAAGATGGCTGTAAGAAAATTAAATCCTGTAACGCCTGGACAAAGAGGAAAGGTAGTGAATACTTTCGAACAGGTGACTACAGATAGACCTGAGAAATCATTGTTGAGACCCTACAGCAAAACCGGAGGTCGTAATAACACCGGTAAGATGACAATGAGATATATAGGTGGTGGTCATAAACGCAAATACAGAGTAATCGACTTCAAACGCGAGAAGGAAAATATACCTGCTAAAGTAGCAAGTATCGAATACGATCCGAACCGCACGGCCCGTATTGCCCTGTTAGTGTATGCAGATGGTGAAAAAACGTTATATCGTTGCCCCGATCGGTTTGACTGTCGGTCAGACCATCGAGAGCGGTAAAAGGAGTCGCTCCTGAAATCGGGAATACGCTGTATTTGTCTGAAATCCCATTGGGTACAATCATACATAACATTGAGTTACGTCCGGGACAAGGAGCTGTAATGGCCCGTAGCGCCGGTTCTTATGCTCAGTTAGTTGCAAGAGAAGGAAAAATATGCTTCTATCAAATTGCCTTCAGGTGAGATCCGTATGGTGCTGGTTACCTGTAAAGCAACCGTAGGTACTGTATCTAATCCTGACCATTCTCTGGAACGTTCCGGTAAAGCAGGGCGTACCCGCTGGTTAGGCCGTCGTCCTCGTGTCCGTGGTGTTGTCATGAACCCCGGTTGATCACCCGATGGGTGGTGGTGAAGGCCGTGCTTCCGGAGGTCTGCCCCGTTCAAGAAAAGGCTTGCTGGCTAAGGGCTTGAAGACCAGAGCACCGAAGAAGGCTTCTTCGAAGTATATTATTGAAAGAAGGAAAAAAAATAACTGATTAAAACTTGATGTTATGAGTCGTTCGTTAAAAAAGGCCCTTTTATTGATGTAAAGCTGGAAAAGAGAATCCTGGCAATGAATGAGACCAACAAGAAAATCGGTTGTTAAGACCTGGGCTCGTTACTCCATGATTTCCTCCGGATTTCGTAGGGCATACAGTAGCTGTACACAACGGTAATAAATTTATCCCGGTATATGTGACCGAAAATATGGTAGGTCATAAATTGGGTGAATTTGCACCGACACGTACATTTAGAGGTCACGCTGACAAGAAGAAAAAATAATAGCGTGATGATGTTGAACAAATGAAGATTGTATAAAATGGGTGCAAGAAAAAGAATAAAAGCAAATCAGATGAAGGAAGCCAGAAAAAACAAAGGCTTTCGCTGTGCTGCATGATTGTCCTTCATCACCTCAGAAAATGAGATTGGTGGCAGACCTTGTACGGGGTATGGACGTACAGAGGGCTTTGGATACACTGAAATTTTGTCCGAAAGAAGCTGCTCGTAAAGTGGAGAAACTCTTACTTTCAGCTATTGCAAACTGGAGCGTGAAAAACGAAGGCCAGCGCGTAGACGATGCTGCTTTTGTATATCAAAGAAATCTTTGTGGATGGTGCGGGTATTCTGAAAGACTTTGCGTCCGGCTCCACAGGGACGGGCTCACAGAATCCGTAAAAGATCCAATCACGTGACTATCGTGTTGGGAAGTAAAACCGCCGTTGTTGAAAACACTGTAAAAAGAGTAAAGCATGGGACAAAAATGTAATCCAATAAGCAATAGATTAGGTATCATCCGTGGATGGGATTCTAATTGGTTCGGCGGCAAGAATTACGGTGACAAACTGGTAGAAGATTACAAAATCCGTAAATACCTGAATGCCCGTCTTGCAAAAGCCGGAATCGCAAAAATCGTTATCGAGCGTACGCTGAAGCTCATCACTATCACGATCAATACCGCCCGTCCGGGAATTATTATCGGTAAAGGCGGTCAGGAAGTGGATAAACTGAAAGAAGAGCTGAAGAAAATTACCGATAAAGAGGTTCAGATCAATATCTTCGAGGTAAAACGTCCCGAACTGGACGCTGTGATCGTTGGAAATAACATAGCTCGTCAGTTGGAAGGCCGTGTAGCATACCGCCGGGCTATCAAAATGGCAATCGCTTCCACTATGAGAATGGGTGCCGAGGGAATCAAGATCCTGATTTCAGGTCGTTTGAACGGTGCTGAAATGGCAAGAGCCGAGATCTACAAAGAAGGTAGAATTCCACTGCACACGTTCCGTGCTGACATCGATTTTGCACAGGCAGAGGCCCTGACCACTTATGGTCTGTTAGGTATCAAGGTATGGATCTGTAAAGGTGAAGTTTATGGAAAACGTGAACTCGTTCCGAACTCACTGCTCCAGACCCGTGACAACAGCCGTCCTGCATCAGCTGGTAAAGCTGACGGGAAAAAAAGGCGGTTTCAGAAAGAAGAAAAAGTAAGTAGTCTTTTAATTTAATAAACGAAGAGCTATGTTACAGCCGAAAAAGGACTAAATTTAGAAGAAGCCAGAAAGGTAGGATGAAGGGGAATGCCCAGAGAGGTAATCAACTTGCATTCGGATCTTTCGGTATTAAGGCGTTAGAAGAAAAATGGATCGAAGGACGCCAGATAGAAGCTGCCCGTGTTGCAGTAACCCGTTACATGCAACGTCAGGGACAGATTTGGATTCGTATATTCCCCGATAAACCGATTACCAAAAAACCTGCCGAGGTACGTATGGGTAAAGGTAAAGGTAACCCAGAGGGATTCGTAGCACCTGTAACTCCGGGAAGAATTATTTTCGAGGCTGACGGTGTTCCGTATGCAGTGGCAAAAGAGGCTTTACGTCTTGCAGCACAGAAATTACCTATTACGACAAAGTTTGTGGTTAGACGTGATTATACAGAAGAATAGTCTTCCGGCTATTAAGTTTAAAAATTAATTTGTCAGAGAGATGAAAAAATTCAGAAATTATTGAAATGACCACAGCTGAACTTATTGAACGGGTAGAGACTGAAAAAGCAGCCCTCAATAAGATGACGATGAATCATACCATTACGCCGATGGAAAACCCGATGCAGATTCGTGCCGCCCGTAAAACCATCGCTCGTATGATGACAGAAATACGTAAGAGAGAATTAACTGAAAAGAAGTAAAGCAATGGAAGAAAGAAATCTTAGAAAAGAGCGTACCGGTCTGGTACTGAGCAATAAGATGGATAAAAACTATCACCGTTGCTGTACATTTTAAGGAAAAAACACCCGATTTACGGTAAGTTCATTAAAAAAGACCAAAAAAAGTTCACCGCTCATGATGAAAAGAATGAGTGTAATATCGGTGATACCGTGAGAATTATGGAAACCCGTCCTTTGAGTAAAACCAAGAGATGGAGATTAGTAGAAATCATTGAAAGAGCGAAGTAAGCCATGATACAACAAGAAAGTAGACTGTCCGTAGCCGACAACAGCGGTGCTAAAGAAGTGCTTTGCATCCGTGTTCTTGGTGGTACCAAGAAAAGATATGCACGCGTAGGCGATAAAATCGTTGTTGCTGTAAAAAGTGCCCTGCCTAGCGGTGAAATTAAAAAGGGTACTGTCAGCAAAGCTGTGGATTGTACGCGTAACCAAAGAGTACAGACGTCCGGACGGATCTTATATCCGTTTTGACGACAATGCCTGTGTATTGTTGAACAATGCCGGTGAAATGAGAGGAACCCGTATCTTCGGACCTGTAGCCCGTGAAGTTCGTGAAGGTTATACGAAAATCGTTTCGTTAGCCCCGGAAGTACTTTTTAATGTCAAATGTCGAATGTCAGAAAGTCGAATGTTCGGGAATGAGAATTTTTAAACTCTTGACTTTTGGACTTTCGACAATTAAAAAAAAAAGTAAAGAGATGAATAGAAAATTTCATATTAAAAAAGGCGATTTAGTACAGGTGAACGCTGGGGAAGATAAAGGCAAACAGGGAAAGGTACTGGAAGTTTTTCCGGATAAGGAAAGAGCGATCGTTGAGGGAATCAACATGATCAGCAAACATACCAAACCGAATGCTAAATATCCGCAGGGTGGTATCATCAAGCAAGAAGCTCCGATCCACATCTCTAACCTGAACGGTGATCGATCCGTCTACCAACAAACCGACCCGTATCGGCCGTAAAAAAAGGACGAAAAAGGTAACTTGGTGAGATATGCTAAAAAAAATCAGGAGAAATCCTGAAATAAGACCTGATTTACGATTCCGGATTTACGATTATAGTGAAAAAACACTCTGATCGTAAATCAATATCGTAAAGCAAGAATAAAAAATGGGATTTACGAAGTGATATAATCCAAAAATATTTTATACCTTTGCCGCCTGAAAATCTGATTTTTCGGTCGACTATTGTGTGTAAAATCGTCAATCGTGAATCAAAATTATAATTAAATAGATGAAATACGTACCAAATCTTAAAACAAAGTATAACGAAGAGATTGTACCGACTTTAATGAAAGAATTCGGATACAAGTCAGTTATGCAGGCTCCCCGGCTGGAGAAGATAGTAATCAATCAGGGAGTGGGTTCAGCTATTCAGGATAAGAAGATCCTGGAGTTTTCATTGAATGAGATTACCGCGCGATAACAGGTCAGAAAGCTGTTGTAGGTAAATCGACAAAAGACGTATCTAACTTCAAATTGCGTAAAGGCATGCCGATCGGTGTGAAAGTGACTTTACGGAAAGAACGTATGTACGAATTTCTGGAAAGATTGATCTGTAGTGCCCTGCCGCGTATCCGCGACTTCAAGGGGATCAACAGTAAGCTGGACGGAAAAGGCAACTATACATTAGGTCTTGAAGAGCAGATCATATTCCCCCTGAAATTGTGATGGATTCCGTTCACAAAATCATGGGTATGAACATTACATTTGTGACTTCGGCTAATACCGACGAAGAAGGTTTTGCTCTGCTCAGAGAGTTTGGATTACCGTTTAAAAAGAACTAAAAACAAGCGAAATGGCAAAAGAATCGATGAAGGCCCGTGAGGTGAAGCGTGCAAAATTGGTAGAAAAGTACGCTGCGAAACGAGCAAAATTAAAAGAGGAAGGTGACTATGCTGCACTGAGTCTCCTGCCTAGAAACTCGAATCCGATCCGTTTGCACAACCGTTGCAAACTGACTGGACGTCCCAGAGGTTATATGAGACAATTTGGTATCAGCCGTATCCAATTCCGTGAAATGGCTTCACAAGGGTTGATACCGGGAGTTAAAAAGGCTAGTTGGTAATATTAAAAAAACGAAAAGAGATGACAGATCCAATAGCAGATTTCCTTACCCGCATTCGGAATGCGGTAAGTGTTGGTCATAAAGTGGTTGAAATCCCGGGTTCTAAAATTAAACTCGAAATGACCAAAAAATCCTGAAAGAAAAAAGGATATATCCTGAATTATAAGTTCGAACAGGAAGGTGCAAGAAGCAATATCAAAATTGCATTGAAATATCATCCCGAGACAAAAAGTACCGGCTATCAAATCACTGGTACGTGTGTCAAAAACCGGGTTTACGTCGGTACACTAATGTGGAAGAAATGCCACGTGTATTGAACGGACTGGGTATTGCCATTTTGTCTACCTCAATGGGATTGATGACTGACAAAGAAGCTCGCCAGCGGAATGTAGGCGGTGAAGTATTGTGTTATGTGTATTAATTTTAAAGTGAAGAAGAAATGTCACGTATAGGGAAATTACCGATTCATATACCACAAAGGAGTTACTGTAGCAGTAAGTCCTGATAACACCGTCACAGTCAAAGGTCCGAAAGGACAACTTTCTCAGCAGGTAAGTGCTGATCTGACTGTTACCGTTGAAGAGAACGAAGTGCATGTAGCACGTCATACAGAAGATAAAGAACACAAAGCACAGCATGGTCTGTACCGTGCATTGCTTCATAATATGGTTGTAGGTGTTTCTGAAGGTTATACCATCAAACAAGAATTAGTAGGTGTTGGTTTCCGTGCTAACGCTGAGGGTCAGGTTCTCGAACTGGGACTGGGATATTCTCACTCTATCTTCTTGCAATTACCGGCAGAGGGGAAAGTTACAGCCGTAACTGAAAAACGTGCTAACCCGATTATTACGCTTCGAAAGCTGTGACAAACAGTTGATCGGTCAGGTAGCTGCTAAAATCCGTTCTTTCCGTAAACCTGAGCCTTACAAGGGTAAAGGTATTCGCTTCGTTGGTGAAGTGGTTCGCCGGAAAGCAGGTAAGTCAGCTAAAGTTTAATTACTAAAGGAAGTAAAAAGTTATGGCTTTAACGAAAGAATAAAGAAGATTAAGAATAAAACGGAGAATTCGGAAGATTGTCTCCGGGACAGCTGAACGTCCACGTATGAGCGTTTATCGTTCAAATGCGCAGATATCTGTACAGCTGATCGACGATAAAGCAGGTAAGACTTTATTATCTGTTTCATCTTTTTGTGCAAGGAAATTGCTGAGAAGAAAGGCAACAAGACCGAACAGGCTGCTTTCGTAGGGGCTGCTGTAGCAGAAAAAGCTAAAGCTGCCGGTATCGAAGCTGTTGTTTTCGACAGAAACGGTTATTTGTATCACGGTAGAGTAAAAGCATTAGCTGATGCTGCCCCGTAACGGAGGTCTTAATTTTTTAATAAGTTAGCGGAATGGAACAAAAAAGTAAATAATACTGACTTGGAATTAAAGGACAGATTGGTAGCTATCAATCGTGTGACCAAAGTTACAAAAGGAGGTCGTACATTCAGTTTTCGCAGCTATCGTTGTGGTAGGTGACGAAAACGGAATCGTAGGCTGGGGATTAGGAAAAGCAAACGAGGTGACTACAGCTATTTCTAAAGGAATCGAAGCTGCTAAAAAGAACCTGATCAAAAGTACCTGTATTGAAAGGAACTATTCCTCATGAGCAGGTAGCTCGTTTCAGCGGTTCTGAGGTTTATATGCAACCCGCTTCTTCCGGTACCGGGCTGGTAGCCGGAGGTGCTATGCGTGCTGTTTTGAAAGTGCCGGTATTCACGACGTATTGGCTAAAAGTAAAGGTTCGTCCAACCCTCACAACTTGGTAAAAGCTACGATAGCTGCATTGAAAGAAATGCGTGATGCCCGTACGTACTGATTGCCGCTCAGAGAGGCATTAGTCTGGATAAAGTGTTTAACGGTTAATATTTGAGGATCATGGCAAAGATTAAAAATCACACTTGTAAAAAGTAAAATCGGTAGCGATAAAACTCAGGTAGGCACTATTCAGGCTTTGGGATTGAAGAAAACCAACAGCAGTGTTGAGAAAAGAAGCTACTCCGCAGATCCTGGGAATGGTGGCAAAAAATCAGCCATCTGGTTCGTGTGGAAGAAGTAAAATAAGTATAAACATTTTAAGAACGAAATAAAATGGATTTAAGTAGCTTAAAACCGGCCTGCGGATCAACTCATCACGAAAAAAGAATTGGTCGCGGACAAGGTTCCGGAAAAGGAGGTACTTCTACAAGAGGAAATAAAGGAGCTAAATCAAGATCGGGTTACCATACGAAGATTGGTTTTGAAGGTGGTCAGATGCCTCTGCAGAGACGTGTACCGAAATTCGGCTTTAAGAATATCAATCGTGTAGCCTATAAAGCTATCAATGTAAGCATGTTGCAGGCTTTAGCTGAAAGAGATAATCTGGAGAAAATCGATCGGGGATATTCTGATTGCAGCCGGATTGCTCAATAAGAATGAATTGTTGAAAGTTTTTGGGTGACGGCTCAATCAGTGCTAAACTCGAAATTACAGCAAATGCATTCTCTAAGTCAGCGATTGCTGCGATCGAGGCTGCCGGTGGCTCTGTAGTCGTTTTGTAAAAACAAAACGAGTTTATAAAGTTCATAAAGTTCATAAGTTCATAAGGTAATTTTAACTTTGTAACTTTTAAACTTTATAAACTTTATAAACTTATAAATAAAAAGAACTTATGAAGTTATTTGATACATTAAAGAACATTTGGAAAATTGAGGAATTGAAAACCCGGATTCTGACAACACTCGGGTTGATTCTCGTTTACAGACTTGGAACAGAGGTGGTACTACCGGGTATCGACCCTGCCGGATTATCCGCTTTAAAACAGCAGACTTCGAGGTGGTGTGCTGGGATTGCTGGATATGTTTTCGGGAGGTGCATTTTCGAATGCTTCGATTTTTGCCTTGGGAATTATGCCCTATATCTCTGCTTCTATCGTAGTTCAGTTACTGGGAATTGCGGTTCCTTATTTTCAGCGTATGCAGCGTGAAGGGAAAGTGGACGGCGTAAAATCAACCAGATTACCCGTTATCTGACCATTATCATTCTGATATTACAAGGTTCTGCGTATCTTACCAACTTGCATGCACAGATTCAGCCCGAATTCTTTTTGATAAAAGGGGCTTTCTTTACAATCTATTCCGTAATTATCCTGGCTGCGGGCTCTATGTTCGTTTTGTGGTTGGGTGAAAAAATTACAGATAAAAGGTATTGGAAACGGTGTTTCTATCATTATCATGATTGGTATTATCGCCCGTCTGCCGTTCGCATTCTTTGCCGAACTGACTTCGCGTGTTAGTCAGCAAGGTGGCGGATTGGTGGCATTCCTGATCGAGATTATTCTGCTGTTTTTTTCGTATTCTGCGGTACGATCCTGCTGGTACAAAGGAACCCGTAAGGTGCCTGTACAGTATGCAAAACGTATTGTCGGAAACAAACAATATGGTGGAGTACGTCAGTATATCCCTCTGAAGATTAATGCTGCAGGGGTTATGCCGATCATTTTTGCTCAGGCAATTATGTTGTTACCGATTTCTTTTGTGAATTATGCAGCTTCTGAATCGTTATCCGGTTTTTGCAACTGCTTTTTCTAATTTCACCGGTTTTTGGTATAACTTCACTTTCTTTATCCTGATTGTGGCATTTACGTATTTTTTATACGGCGATTACGGTTAATCCGATGCAGATGTCCGAGGATATGAAGAAGAACGGTGGATTTATTCCCGGTGTGAAACCCGGACGGAAAACAATGGAGTTCCTGGATACCATTATGTCACGGATTACTTTACCGGGATCTATATTCCTGGGAATAGTTGCCATATTACCGGCTTTTGCAACCATTGCCGGAGTGAACCAACAGTTTGCTCAGTTCTATGGTGGTACTTCCCTGTTGATTTTGGTCGGAGTTGTTTTGGATACTCTACAACAGATCGAGTCGCATTTGTTGATGCGTCATTACGACGGATTGATGAAAACAGGACGAATTAAAGGGGAAGACTCCCGGAGGACCGGCTGCCTATTAATAGTGAATGAGTTGCTAAGTTACTGAGTTCAGAAAAAACTTAGTAACTTTTGTGACTCAGTAACTTAGAAACTTGAAATATTTTTTTTGTAATTTTGCGGCATGATTTTTTGTAAAAACCGGAGAAGAGATTGAACTGTTAAGAGAAAGCAACCGATTGGTAGGGATGACTCTGGGCGAGATGGCAAAGCATATTCGTCCGGGGATTTCTACATTAAAGCTCGATCGTATTGCAGAGGAGTTTATTCGTGACCACGGTGCAGAGCCCGGATTTTTGGGTTACGGTGGTTTTCCGAATACGCTTTGTATTTCTGTAAATGACGTTGTCGTGCACGGTATTCCCTCTGAAAAATGTGTTTTACAAGAGGGGGATATTGTTTCCATCGATTGTGGCACTTTGAAGAACGGTTTTTACGGTGATAGTGCCTATACCTTCGAGGTTGGGGAAGTGGATGAAGAAATCCGGAAGTTATTGCGGGTGACGAAAGAAAGCCTTTTATAAAGGAATCGGAAAAGCTGTTGCGGGTATGCGGATCGGAGATATAGGACATGCAGTGCAATCACATTGTGAGGCCGAAGGTTATTCGGTGGTGAGGGAGATGGTAGGACACGGAGTAGGACACGATTTACAATGAAGAGCCTCAGGTGCCTAATTATGGCCGTCAGGGGCAGGGGGTAAAACTGAAAGAAGGGATGGTGATCGCAATCGAACCGATGATCAATTTGGGTAAAAGGCATATTTATCAGGAAGCCGACGGATGGACGATCCGGACAAGGGACAAAAAAAGCCGGCAGCTCATTTCGAGCATACCGTAGCCGTAGGGAAGAATAGTGCGGATATTTTGTCTACGTTCGAATATGTCGAGCAAGTATTGCATAAATCGTAAATCATAAATCATAAATTAATTGTTTATGGCAAAACAGCCGTCAATAGAGCAGGATGGAGTAATAACGGAAGCATTGTCAAATGCTATGTTTCGAAAAATTGGAAAATGGACATGTGATTACAGCCCATATTTCCGGCAAGATGCGTATGCATTACATTAAGATACTTCCTGGCGACCGGGTACGTGTGGATATGTCCCCTTACGATCTCACAAAAGGTAGAATTACATTTAGATACAAAAACTAAAATTTAATTTTTGATTTACGGTTTTTGATTTCGGATTTAGCTGTATGGCTTTTTGATTGAAAATCGTAATGCGTAGATCATGAATCATAATAATTCAAATTAAAGGACCATGAAGGTAAGAGCGTCAATCAAGAAACGTAATTACGATTGCAAGATTGTAAGAAGAAAAGGCGTTTTGTACGTCCCATTAACAAAAAAAAGAACCCTAAGTTTAAAATGCGTCAGGGTTAATCATTAATCTAGTTAAATTAAAAAAGATTTATGGCAAGAATCGTAGGTGTAGATTTACCCTCAAACAAAAAGAGGAGAAATAGCCTTGACCTCTATCTATGGTATAGGTAGAAGTAGTGCACGTGCTATCCTGAGTGAAGCCGGCATCGATTATGACCTGAAGGTGAAAGACTGGAACGACGACCAGCTCGGGGCTGTACGAAAAATCATTGGAACAGAGTACAAAGTCGAAGGTGAGTTGAGATCAAGCGTTCAGATGAACATCAAACGACTGATGGATATCGGTTGTTACCGGGGTATCCGTCACCGTTTAGGACTGCCCGTAAGAGGACAGAGCACGAAGAACAATGCCCGTACACGTAAGGGTAAGAAAGAAAACTGTTGCTAACAAGAAAAAAGCAACTAAATAATTGAGTTGAATTATGGCAAAGAAGTCTACATCAAGTAACAAGAAGCGGCTGGTTAAAGTAGAAGAAGCCGTGGGACAAGCACACGTTCATTCCTCATTTAACAACATCATCATTTCTTTGACCAATTCTACTGGTCAGGTGATTTCATGGTCTTCCGCCGGAAAGATGGGTTTCAGAGGATCTAAAAAAAGAACACCCGTATGCAGCCTCAGATGGCAGCTGCCGATTGACCTAAGGTCGCATTCAATCTGGGATGAGTAAAGCTAAAAGTATATGTTTCCGGTCCGGGTAATGGCCGTGAATCAGCCATTCGTTCTATTCACGCCAGTGGTATCGAAGTAGCTGAAATCATCGATGTTACCCCCGCTTCCACACAATGGTTGCCGGCCTCCGAAACGCAGAAGAGTGTAATAAAGCTAAAAGCTAAAAAGCGAAATGCTAAAAAGCAAGAAAAAGGCCGAAAAAGCCTGTAGCTTATAGCTTGTAGCCTATAGCTTATGAATGTTGTTTAAAAATTTAAAGAATAGAAACAAATGGCTAGATATACAGGACCCTAAGTCTAAAATAGCAAGAAAAAGTTCGGTGAGCCTATTTACGGACCGGATAAGGCACTGGAACGGAGAAATTATCCGTCAGGACAGCACGGTTTGGCTCGTCGCAGAAGAAAAAATCTCTGAATATGGTGTTCAGTTGAAAGAAAAACAAAAGCAAAATATACCTATGGTTTACTGGAAAAACAATTCCGTATCCTGTTTGAAAAAGCAGAACGTGCAGGAGGAGTTACCGGTGAAGTATTGTTGCAGATGCTCGAATGTCGTCTGGACAATGTCGTATATCGTTTAGGTATTGCTCCTACCGTGCTGCAGCACGGCAATTGGTTTCTCATCGTCATATCACGGTGAACGGTGGTGTTTGTAACATTCCCTCAGCAGCTGTTAAAGCTGGGGATGTCGTTGCAGTACGTGAGAAATCCAAAGCTCTTGAAGTGGTAGCAGATAGCCTGCGTAGTAACCGTGTCAGCAAATATTCCTGGTTGGAATGGGACGGAGCTTCTATGAGTGGCAAACTGTTGAACGTGCCGGAAAGAAGCGATATTCCGGAAAACATTAAAGAGCAGTTAATCGTAGAATTGTATTCTAAGTAAAAAAAATTAAAGATATTTATGGCAATATTAGCTTTCCAGAAACCGGACAAAGTAATCATGCTCGAATCGACAGACAAATTCGGAAAATTCGAATTTCGTCCGTTAGAGCCAGGTTGCGGAATCACAATTGGTAATCCGTTACGCAGAATCCTACTGTCTTCATTGGAAGGCTTCGCGATTACCGGAATCAAAATACATGGTGTAGAACATGAGTTTGCCACCATCCCCGGGGTGATCGAGGATGTTACCGAGATTATCCTGAATCTGAAGCAGGTTCGGTTCAAGAGAAAAGTGGAAGATGTAGAGGATGAGAAGCTGACGGTTCTGATCAACGGTCAGGAAGCTTTTAAGGCAGGTGATATCAACAAATTCCTCACAGGATTCGAGGTGCTCAATACTGAACTCGTCATCTGTCATATGGACCCTTCTGTTAATTTCCAGATGGAAATTACGATCCAAAAGGGCGCGCGGTTATGTTCCTAGTACAGAAAATATGCCGGCAGAGGCCGAAGCGGGATTTATCCCTATTGATGCCATTTATACTCCGATCCGGAATGTAAAATATGAAATTGAGAACTATCGTGTAGAAGGTAAAACCGACTATGAAAAGTTGTTGTTTGAAATTGAAACCGATGGCTCTATCGCTCCTACCGATGCTTTGAAAGAGGCTGCGAAAATTCTGATTCATCACTTTATGTTGTTCTCGGATGAAAAGATTTCTTTGGAATCTGAAGACAAATACGGTAATGAGGAATTCGACGAAGAAGTGCTTCATATGCGTCAGTTGTTGAAGACTAAATTAGTCGATATGGACTTGTCAGTGCGTGCATTGAACTGTCTGAAAGCTGCCGAAGTAGAAACACTCGGGGAATTGTGCCGCTTCAATAAGAACGACCTGTTGAAATTCCGCAACTTCGGTAAGAAGTCGCTGACCGAACTGGAAGCTCTGTTGGAAAATAACAACCTCGAATTCGGTATGGATGTTACAAAGTATAAATTAGATAAGGAATAACATCATGAACCATAAGAAGAAATTTAATCATCTGAGCCGGACCAGTGCACATCGGAAAGCCATGTTGTCCAATATGGCCGCTTCTTTGATTCTCAACAAGAGAATCAGCACGACCGTGCCCTAAGGCTAAAGCGCTCAAAATATATGTTGAGCCTCTGATCACTAAAAGTAAAAACGATAACACCAATTCTCGCCGTGTTGTATTTAGTTACCTCGGACAGAAAGAAGCCGTTACCGAATTGTTTAGCGAAGTTGCTCCGAAAATCGTGAACCGTCCGGGAGGTTATACCCGTATCCTGCGTACCGGTAATCGTATCGGTGATAACGCTGAGACTTGTATTATCGAATTGGTAGACTTCAATGCCACTTATACTGAAGTTAAACAGGAAGTGAAGAAAAACAACTACCCGTCGTCGTCGTTCTTCAGGCGCTAAGAAAAGCTGAAGCTACCGGGGCTGCAGTAGTTGAAGAAGCTCCGAAAGCAGAAACTCCTGCAGAGGAAGCTCCTAAGGCTGAATAATTCTTTTACAGGAATTCAGATAGAAGGCGGATCCTCAGGATCTGCCTTTCTTTTTTTTAAATACAAAGTCATGAAAATCTTCTCTCTTTTTTCTTTCTTTTTATTTTTTTTCGTTGTACGCAGCAGCAAAAAATGACAGCGAAGTGATTTTAGCTGCAAGTCCGGAACAAACGCTGGATTTGGATGGTGAAATATTACCTATACAGGAATTGATACCGATGAGTATCTGCCGTCTCGATACTTTTTGGTGATTCTGAATATGGAGGAGGAGAAAATAGTGAGGGTGTATCATGCGGATACCTACCGGTTTTTAGGGGCCTTTTGGAAAAAAGGACGAGGAGATGATGAAGTGATCAGCTGCCAGGAAATATGGGCAGCTCCCTGGAAGGGAAAAATGAGGCTGTGGTTGAAAGCTCCCCAAAATTTCATAGGAGTCGTCGATTTGGAAAGCTCTTTAACAGCAGGTAAACCTTGTTGGGAAAAAGCAATATAAATTTATGGATCGGGGTATGGCCGATTTCTTATACCGCCCGGTTTTTGTCTTGAACGATTCGGTGTTTTTGGATTTCCCGTGCCGAAAGGCCTTATGATATTATACCGAATCAGAATATTAGAAAAAATGCTGATGGTAGTATACGGATTCTGTCTATGCAGGGAACGACGCAGGTAGGAGGTAAGAATTTGTATTGGTTGAGCTATAATTATGCTTCCGCTACCGTTTTAGATAGCGTATGGTATACCGATTATGACGACATCCGGGATTTTGATCAGCTTTTTCTCGGGGATGAAGCGATGTCGCCCGATCGCCGGAGAATAGCGGTGGCCTTTCGTAATATGAATCAGATCATATTATACGATTCAAAAATGCAAAACTTCCGTTGGCTGACAACGGATAACGAATTGCCGTTATTGAATTCTTCCGAGTCATTCGGGGAAAATTATTCTGGAGTCGATTGTACCGATAAAACGGTTTTTGCCTACAGAGCTTTTCCCCGAGGATCCGCGGCGTCCGGTCAAACTTGGCTTTTCGGTGGAGGTATTCGATTGGGCAGGGACTTTTTAAATTTCAACTCAAACTTTCCCATCCCCTTAAATATCCTTTTTGGATGCAGAGAAAGGTTTTTATACGCTACGGATGAAGAAGACTGCATCCGGAAGTATGATGTCAGGGATTTTCTATAGTGGCAGATGTCCGGTTATTTTTGCAGGTCGAATCCGAGCATCATGCCGTTGTATTGTTGGGCTACTTTGTTGACAGCCGATAAAGTACTGCTCTTTGAATAACCCGACAGTAAAGTGACCAGTTTTAGTAATCGGTCGGCATTGAAGAGGAAAGCCGTGCCGTCTTTCTTTCCCGATAGTTGTACTTCGGTGTTTAATAAACCAAAATAACTTAACGTCAAAATTTGATTAGAGCTATCATAAGCATAGGTACCTTTCAATTCCTTTTTTCCCTATTTGGCAGGTAAAGGTGGAATCATGGTTGAAAGTGTATGAGAAATTGCCGGTTCTGATTCCTGCTTTTTCATAAGCTTTTTCGAGTTTGCCTTCCATTGTTTCACCCAGGGCTATACCTCCTGCCTTTTGGAGTAATTCCTCACTTTTAAATTGGCAGGCTGCTCCTTTGTATTGCCAGGTCCCCTGCAAGTCTTCGAATTTGAGTGCTGTCGCTTCCTTTACGGCATCGATGACTTTTTGTGCTGTTTCTGATTTTAGGATGTCTTTCAGGCTCTGCGCTTCTGTTTTTTCCGGGAGGATGAAAAATAAAGCCGAGACTACAAATAAGGTAACCGGGATCTTTTTTCATATCTTTTAGATTATTTTTTGCAAAGATATAAGCTTCCTTCTTTATTTGATAAAATAACCGACAATTTACCGGATTTTATAGACTGAAATAATCATACAATAGATACAGTTTATGTTTTATGTAAATTTTATAAATGAAAGTTAATTCTTCATTTTTTTAATTCTTCATTCTTCATTCTTTTTGTCGTAACTTGTGTCAGCAAAATAAAATGTATAATTTAAAATTACGACAAAACGATGACACATATTGTAGATATTACAGGCCGCGAAATATTGGATTCCCGCGGGAATCCGACAGTAGAAGTAGATGTAACTCTGGAAAACGGAGTGATGGGGCGTGCAGCTGTTCCTTCGGGAGCGTCGACAGGCGAACATGAAGCTTTGAATTGCGCGATGGGGATAAATCCGTTATCAGGGGAAGGGTGTATTGAATGCTGTCAACAATGTCAATACAGTGATTGCCGATGCTTTGCTGGGATTCGATGTTACCGACCAGGCAGCAATCGACCGGTTGTTGATCGATCTGGACGGCACGAAGACAAAATCCAATTTAGGAGCCAATGCCATGTTGGGCGTATCTTTGGCTTGTGCAAAAGCTGCTGCCGGCGCTTTGGAAATTCCTTTATACCGCTATATCGGCGGATGCAATGCAAAAAGTATTGCCTGTCCCGATGATGAATATTATCAATGGCGGTTCGCATTCTGATGCCCCGATCGCTTTCCAGGAATTTATGATTCGCCCGGTAGGTGCGAAAAACCTTCCGGGAAGCTGTTCGGATGGGAGCAGAGATTTTCCATACCCTCAAAAAAAAGTATTGCATGATCGGGGATTGAGTACGGCTGTAGGAGATGAAGGTGGTTTCGCTCCTACCTTGAAAGGTACGGAAGATGCGTTGGAATCTATTATCGAAGCTATTAAAAAGCGGGTTACAAACCAGGCGAAGAGGTGATGATCGGACTTGACTGTGCTTCTTCGGAGTTCTATAAAAACGACATTTACGATTATTCCATTTTTGAAGGGCCGAATGGAGCGAAACGTACTTCTACCGAGCAGGTACTTTATCTGGAAGAAAGTTGATCGATAAATACCCGATCGATTCAATTGAAGACGGTATGGCTGAAAATGATTGGGATGGCTGGGAAATGCTGACTGCAAAAATCGGTGATCGTTGCCAGTTGGTTGGAGACGATCTGTTTGTGACTAATGTCGAATACCTCAAGAAAGGGATCGAATTAGGATGTGCCAATTCGATCTTAATCAAAGTGAACCAGATCGGAACGCTAACCGAAACACTGGATGCTATAGAAATGGCTCAGCGTGCAGGGTATACGACCGTGACGTCCCATCGTTCGGGTGAAACAGAAGATGCTACCATTGCAGATATTGCCGTCGCAACAAATTCCGGTCAGATTAAAACCGGTTCGATGAGCCGTTCCGACCGTATGGCGAAATACAATCAGCTTCTGCGTATTGAAGAAGAATTGGGTGAAGATGCTGTGTTTGCCGGAAAGAAGTTCAATCTTAAGAAATAATACGAACGAAATAACGTATCCGGTTTTTTTAGTTACAGAGGTTACAAAGGTGAAAAGGGGTTCGGAAGTTTATCCCTAAGCCTTGTAACCTCTTGTTAATTGTATATTGAAAACAAATGGCTGTCAAAACCATCTTTTCCGTTTGAAGCAAAAATAGCATCAGGATAACGATAGCGATCATGATCCCCCACAGGATAAAATAGGCATAGCGGTATCTGAGGAAAGGGATATAGTCGAAATTCATTCCGTAAACTCCTACGATAAAGGTGAGGGGGATGAAAATAGCTGAAAAGATCGTCAGCACTTTCATGATGTCGTTGACGTTATTACTGATGGTAGCATTGTAGCTGTTTTGTTGGTCGGAAAGCATGGTGTAGTAGATTTCGATAGCTTCCAGGGCTTGGGTAACCAAACCTTCCAGATCGCGCAGATAGTTGTAAAGTATGATCGTTGATCAAGTCGGAATCGCAGGTGACGAAACGGGTCATGAGCTCTTTTACAGGACGGACATTATTCCGGACATAAGATAATTCGGTCTTATAGTGGTAAATATTCTCGACAAGCTCCTTCCCTGATGTGAGCAATAATTTTTCCTGTTCCTCAATCACATTACCTAATTTTTCGATATTCAATATATAATTATCGACCAAGGTATCGATCATCGCATAGCAGAGATAATCGGAGGATAAACTTCTGATTTTTCCTTGTCCGGCATATATTCTTTTCGAGACATCTTCGAAATACTCGTTATCCGTTTCCTGAATGGAAATCAGGTAATTTTTCCCGACAATCAACGAGATCTGATCGATCTGAACCTTACGGAGTTCTCGGTTGAAATTCAGGGATTTCAGGATAACGAACAAATGCTTGTCGTCTTCGATAAATTTGGGACGTTCGTCCGTATTCAGGATGTCTTCCAGGATCAGGGCACTGATGTCGAATTTCTTTCCGAGTTTGCCGATCAGGTTGGTATCCTGTAAGCCGCGCACGGAAATCCAGACCACATGGTCGTCGGAAAGGTATTCGGAAATCTTATCCAAAGCTTTCACTTCCCCTTCTTTGACATATTCGGCATTGTATTGGGTTACCCGAATGCAGCTGTAATCCATCTTTTGCCGGCCGATAAAGATCAGTGAACCAGGAGCAGCTCCCTTTGGATTTTTGTTTATCTTTTAAAAAACGAGCCATAAATCAACTAAATAGGTTAAAAGTTATAAGCTAAGCTGTATGGTAAAACAAAAATAAGCTTTTAGCTTATAGCTTATCGCTTTTTAACTTTCTATTTTCACCGGCATAGCCCCTGTTCCGGAGCCGGTGTTCAGGCTGACTTGTGGAAATGGGATTTCGATGTGCTGGGCATCGAAGGCTTTTTTGATCCGGCGGCGGAATTCCCGGCTGGCTGCCCACTGCTGTCCTGATTTAGTCGTCAGTTTTACTTTCAAAATCACGGAACTGTCGCCGAAACTATCTACTCCCCATAAATCTACCCCCATAAGGATCGATTGCCAGGCAGCGTCTTTCATGAGTTCGTCACCCACTTGTTTCATTACTTCGTTGACATGGTCCGTATCTTCTTTGTAAGCTACGCCGATATCGACTACTATTGCCGACCAGCCTTTGGTCATATTCGATAAGGAGTTGATTTTACCGTTTTGAAAAATGTGAACGACCCCCGAAGCGTCCCGTAAAGTCGTCGTTCGCATTTCTATTTTCTCTACGGTTCCCGTCGTACCGTTAATGATCGCCACGTCTCCTGTCCGGATTTGATCCTCCAATAGGATAAAGAATCCCGAGATAAAGTCCCGGACTAATTCCTGGGCACCGAAACCTACTGCCAATCCGACGATTCCGGCACTGGCGAGGATCGGACCGATATTGATGTTGAACTTACTCAGCATGATCAGCACGAATATGGTCCATAAGAATATTTTTCCAACCCCTAAGATAATGCCGGATAAGGTCTCTATTCTTTTTGTTGCCTTCTGCGTCGTCGATATTTTCATTGAGGTGTACCCGTCGTTTGGCCGCTTTATTTAATTTTTTTTGACGATATAATTGAGTAGTCGTAATAAGCCGATAAAAATGAGAGTGAGGATGATTATAGAAGGTACTTGGGTGATTGCCCAATTGGTAAACCGGTGAGTCAGGTCTTTCCAGAAGGTTTTGTCGGCCAGATTTTTAATACTGTAATCCCAAAAGATAGACAGGTCGGTTACTTTGGTTTGGGCGGGTATACTGTCGGGGGCGATCTCTCCGGTCGAGTCGATGGCTAGTGAAGGAGGGAGGAGTCGTTTGTTTATTTCGAAATTGGCATCTATTTCCGGGACATATAGGATGATTTCATCTACCGAAGGTAGAAACTGACTATGAGGATAAGCCGTTCTGATTGTTCCTACGGTGGAAGCCAGTCCGATTCCCGAGGCTGTCTGGAAACGTTTATCTTTTTACGATGATTCGGGAAATACGCGAGCGTTCGTCGTTTTGCCGTTCGGTATTGACAATGAGGAGTAAACGGGAACTATCGCCATAGATATAGTAATAGTCGGCAGTCTCGTTGGATAACTCGGTACGGGTTTTCAGTTTTTTGATCCGGTCTTCCGGTAGAGCTGCATACAATTCTTTTATCGTCATACCCTTTCGGATGGCTCCGACCTGAGTAGACGTTATCCTGAATTCGGAGACAATGTTAGCCGGTGGTGTTTTTGTCGTACTTGGGGTGTGACAGGAGTATAACCCGAAAAGTAAACAGAAAAAGAGTAGTATTCTATTCATGCGTATCCATTTTTAGAGTCATACGTAAAGGAAAAAAAAAAGAAGAAGGATTCTATTAAAAAAAAACAAAAAATACGATAAAGTAATAATTTGTAATAAAAAGACATTTTAAGCGATAATTCCGCAAACGTGAGCGCTCTATACAAAAAAAATGTCGTTTTTGGGAAGATTGTTTAGAACGATTTCATTTTAAAGCGTTTCGAAAACTTGAAAATCGTTTGCAGAATCGTTGATTATCAGAGTTATTGCAAATCAGGAAAAAATGTTCGGATTAAACTTGTTTAAAAAGGGAGGTTTCGCTACCTTTACCATGTTTTAAAACATAAAAATAGCATTCGGAGAATGTTATAAGATTGTTAAAATGAATAGTTAAAGTGGTAATTTTCCCTTTTACATTTACAATGAAGTAAGCTGATTGACGTCAGCAACAATTAAAACTACTTATTCAACCATGAGTCAAGAGACAAAAAGTTATCGAAAAACATGATGTTGTCATTCGTTTTTCCGGAGATTCGGGAGACGGAATGCAATTAACCGGGCAGCAGTTTTCGGATACAGCTGCTTTATTTGGAAATGACGTAGCAACATTTCCGGATTATCCGGCAGAAATTCGTGCCCCGAAGGTACTGTTGGTGGCGTGTCCGGTTTCCAGGTACACATTGGAGAAGAGCACATTACTACTCCGGGTGATTATGCCGATGTCCTCGTGGCTATGAATCCGGCTGCTTTAAAAGCGAACTTACGTTGGGCTAAAAAGCAGGTACTTATTATTGTAGATATCGATGCCTTTACCGACAAACATATCGAAAGGGCCGGTTATACTGCAAATCCGTTGGAAGACGGTTCTTTGTCGGACTATAATGTTGTTCCGGTGAAAGTAACCGAGCTGACTATCGAAGCGCTGAAAGAGACCGGTTTGGATCAGAAATCGATATTGAGATGTAAAAATATGTTTGCTTTGGGAATGATCTATTGGATGTTCGAGCAATCTGTAGAGCATACCGAAGCTTTCTTCGATATTAAATTCGGCAAAAAACCGGCTATTGCTTCTGCCAACAAAATGGTGTTGAGAGCCGGTTATAATTATGCTGCTAATGTACATGCGTTAGCCACTCATTTTAAAGTAGCTCCGGCTACCATCGAGAAAGGTAAATACCGTACGATTACCGGTAATAAAGCCACAGCCTGGGGGTAGTTGGCAGCTGCAGAAAAAGCAGGACTACCTTTATTCTGTGGTTCTTATCCGATCACTCCGGCTACCGATATTTTGCATGAATTGGCACTTCGTCGTGATTTGGGTGCTAAGACTTATCAGGCTGAGGATGAAATCGGTGGTATCTGTACCGCTATCGGTGCCAGCTATGCCGGTAATTTTTGCCTGTACGACGACTTCAGGTCCCGGATTGGCACTGAAATCGGAAGCTTGCGGATTGGCAGTTATGGCTGAATTACCTTTGGTGATCGTGGATGTACAACGGGGAGGGCCTTCTACGGGTCTGCCTACGAAGACCGAACAGTCCGACTTATTACAGGCACTTTACGGCCGTAATGGTGAATGTCCGATGCCGGTAATCGCTGCCAGTACTTCAGGAAACTGTTTCGACTATGCTTTTATGGCCGGAAAGATTGCGCTCGAGCATATGACTCCGGTAGTCCTGCTGACCGACGGCTTCCTGGCCAACGGAGCTCAGCCCTGGTTGATTCCTTCCATGGCTAAATTACCTGAGATAAAAATTGCGTCTGGCTAAAGAAGGTGATGATTATAAACCCTATGCCCGTGATCCCGAAACTCTGGCCAGAACCTGGGCTTTACCCGGTACCAAAGGCTTGGAACACCGGATCGGCGGACTGGAAAAGATGAATATCACCGGAACGATCAGTTATGTGCCCGAGAATCATCAGGTCATGACCGATCTGCGTGAAGAAAAAGTAGCCCGGATTGCAAATGATCTGCCCGAACAGGAAGTATACGGTAATCCCGAAGGAGGCGATATTTTGGTTGTCGGATGGGGAGGTACTTATGGTCACCTTTATACCACAGTGTCTGAAATGCGGGCTGAAGGAAAAAGATGTCAGTTTGGCCCATTTCAATTTTATCAATCCGCTGCCGAAAAATACACGGGATGTGTTGGCTCGTTATAAGAAAATCGTCGTATGTGAATTGAATCTCGGACAGTTTGCTAAATATCTGAAAAGTAAATTTCCCGAATTCAATTACCTGCAAGTAAATAAGGTGGCTGGATTACCTTTTACTGTCGTAGAATTGAAAGAAAAAATCAATAAAATAATTTAAGCTCTTCGACTTAAACAAGGATGAAAGATATTTAGAATCAGAAATCGAAAATTAGAAATTGAAATGAGCGAATTAAAATATACTCCTAAAGATTTTAAAAGCGACCAGGAAATCAGATGGTGTCCGGGTTGCGGTGATCACGGTATTATTAATTCCGTGCAAAAAGCGATGGCTGAACTGGGCTATCCCAAAGAATCCTGGGCTGTGATTTCCGGTATCGGATGTTCTTCCCGTTTCCCTTATTATATGAATACCTATGGGTTCCATACAATTCATGGACGTGCTGCCGCTATTGCTTCCGGAGCGAAGAATGCCAACCGGAAACTGAATATATTGCAGATCTCCGGTGATGGTGATGCATTGGCTATCGGGGGTAACCATTTTATTCATGCTATCCGCCGGAATGTGGATATTACCATTTTGTTGTTTAACAATGAAATTTATGGTCTGACTAAAGGACAATATTCCCCGACTACCAAATTGGGAACTAAAACCAAAACTTCTCCTTACGGAACGATCGAGCATCCTTTCAATCCTGGAGAGCTTTGCATCGGTGCTCAGGGTAAATTTTTTCGCCCGTTCGATCGATACCAGCGTGAACTTGACCGCTGAAATTCTGGAAACAGCTGTAAAAACACCAGGGAACTTCTGTGGTAGAAGTGCTTCAGAATTGTGTCATCTTTGCCGATGGTGCTCATTCTGCTGTAACGGATAAAGAGTTGAAAGAAGAGCGTCAGATCGTTTTGCGTCACGGTGAACCGATGATCTTCGGTAAAAACAAAGATAAAGGTTTGGTATTGGCAAAATCAGGTGAGCTGAAAGTGGTCGAAATCGGTAAAGACGGTATCACTGAAAAAGATATCCTGGTTCACGATGCACATAATCCCAATCCGTTCCTGCATTGGATGCTCGTCAATATGAAAGCTCCGGAATTCCCGGTTGCCCTGGGAGTTATCCGTGATGTCGAAGCGCATACTTACGACCAGGCTCTGGACGATCAGATCGAAGAAGTAAAGAAAATTTCTAAGATCCATTGTATGGAAGACTTGCTGAATAGCGGGGGATACCTGGGAAGTAAAATAATAAGCGGACAAGTGTAAGCTGAAAATGAGGTGCAATCGGAAATACCGGTTGCACCTTTATTTGTTTTTATTTACTTTTATACGCACAAAGTAGGAATAAGGGCAGTGATCAATCAGGAAGATTTCATACGGCGTTTGCAACAACGGGAAAAAGAAGCTTTCCAGGAGCTTTTTATTCCTGGCATCGTCCATTGTGCTTTTTCCTGACTTCGTCAATGCGTACCCCAAAAACCCATCATTAAACAATGGTGCGATCCGTTGATGACGTTTCATAAGCATTGTTCTTGTTATAGTTTGCTTACTTTGAGGTAAAGTCACCTGTATCGTGACTATAGTCTGTGCAAGCGCCAGCACTTTATCTACACTCATGTTTATATTGGATAGCTTTCAGTAGTCTCTCTAGCTCTTTGTAGACTTTAAGTGCCACAAAGCAGATGCACACGTGAGCTTCTATTCTCCTACGGGTAAAATGAAACATCGGCCTTATCTCTATTTTTTGATTTTGATATCCGGAAAGCCCTCTCAACATGCCCGAGATTATGGTATGCGGCGTATACCTCGCTAACAGGAATATCCGGGTTTGTAAGATACCCTTTAAGACCGTCCCATTTCTCGTCCGCTTCAAGCTTATCATAATTTATGGAAACCTTTACGTCTCCTTCCATTTTTAAGAATTTGTTGTAACCACGCTTGTTAATGTTGTCTTTCGTAAGTGTTCCTCGGTTATAAGCCTTTTCCAAACGGCGTATTCCCTTTTCTCTGTTATAGGCGTCCTTGCGGGCACGGTCGTCGGTATATCCTACCAAGAGTCGCTGTCCGTTACCTTTGTCGTACTCTATCATTTGACAATTGACCTTCGGCTGTGCAAGAATCCACTCCTGTATTTTTTCTTGCTTTCATTCTTTATCTTTGCGCCGATAATATATTTGTAGCCATTACTCTCAAGGTCCGCTATATTATTGCCGTTCATAAGCCCGGAGTCGGCTACGACAATAAAATCATCAAGACTGTACTTCCTGACAAATTCAGTCACGACAGGTAACATTGTATGTCCTTCATATTTATTGCCCTCGTATATACAATATGCCAACGGGTAGCCTCCAATACTGACAAGCAGCCCTGGGATTATTTGCGGATTCTTGTGACGGCCTTCCTTGGAAAATCCGGTCTTACGCAAGTCGTCTTCATAATCGGCCTCAAAATAAAGGGTGGTTACATCATAAAAAAGAACGCCAATATGCCCATCTGGTATTTTACTGGTGTGCATAACGCTGATACCCTGGACAATTTCATGCTGATTGTCGCTAAGTTTGTCCAGATAGCGGTATGTCTTTGACAAGCTGACATCTTCGTCAAAATGATTCTTCAGATATTCTACTGTGGCTGGCTGATTTGCTTACAGGATAAGCAAGACGTGCCTTGACAAGCTGCCGAAAAAAACAATGTCCTCAATTCGGTTAAAGCCAATATTATCAAATACACGATCGAGTATTAAATCAGCTCCGTTGATAGATATATTAGTGATACATGAAAGCATTTGTTCGGCACTTAGCAGTTCAGTCTCACATTTCTTGCGTTCATCACCGAAAAGGTCCAGACGTGGATGGCGGCGTTCTTCCTCCCCCTGTCAATCCAGACACGAGCTTTTGACCAAAAGTCCATCGATCTCATCTGGACTTTTGGCGATGCCTATAGTTGCAAACTCCTTGTAAAAGCCGGAACTCTTTTCAGCGACAACAATGCTTACGGTACCAGACCGATTCTTTTTACGCTTAATGAACATAGAAAAAAATACGTTGCGTACCCCATTTTTTGGGGTACGAAAAGTATATAAATTATTTATCAAGCAATTACAAAATCGATAATTTTATAGTGACGAAGTCAGGAAAA
>VOFJ01002693.1_pt1 | contig 65434 bp, 70 predicted proteins | sample 5384081 | NCBI WGS metagenome assembly VOFJ01 (sample SAMN12384729, study PRJNA508395) | human gut metagenome | isolation source: healthy gut I | host: Homo sapiens | reverse complement strand
TCTTTTGATGAATTCGAGCGCCCAGCCGGCAATGACGCAATAGAACGACAGCAGGATAAAAGGCGCAGAAGATCCCCATATAGCCCACATAGTTCCAACGGGTGCCCGGGGCGAGCGCTGGAACGCATCGTTTGGTGTTGCGCTTCGAACTGCGGCCGAGGCTGAATTCCGAGAGCATCAGCGGGATCGAAAATCAGGAAGCTGCACGCGATATGATCAGGATGAACGCTGCGCCGCCGTTCTCGCCGGCCACGTAAAGGGGGAATCTCCAGATGTTGCCCAGACCGATAACCGATCCGCTCACTGCGGCGATGACGCCGAACCTGCTTCCGAATGATCCCCTGCTGCCCATAATGATGTCCGTACGGTTTAGATGTCGCGCGCCGTGGCGGCGGTCTGTGCAAATTTCGCTACCTTTGTGCGCTGTAAATATGCAAAATTAGGTATTTTTCCCTGATATTCCTTCTGAACGATGTCCGAAATGTCGTCCCGCAAGTTGCGAACCATCGAGTTGTTAGCCCCTGCCAAGAATTATGAACAGGGACGTGCGGCTATTTTGTGCGGTGCCGATGCGCTGTACGTGGGCGCACCGCGTTTCGGCGCGCGTTCGGCGGCGGGTGTTCCCGAGGAGGAGATCGTCCGGTTGTGTGACCTCGCCCATCGTTTCGGAGCGAAGGTCTATGTGGCGATGAACACGCTGCTTTATGAACAGGAATTGGCCGATGCGGAGCGTATCGCATGCCGGATGTGGAATGCGGGAGCCGATGCGTTGATCGTGCAGGATATGGCCTTCCTTCGGATGGAGTTGCCTCCGGTCGAATTGCATGCTTCGACGCAGGTGTGCAATACCGATCCGCAGCGCGTTCGTTTCCTCTCCGAAGCGGGTTTTACGCGTGTGATTCTGGAGCGCGCACTGTCGCTCGAGGAGATCGGCCGGCTTTCCCGGGCCGCCGATGTCGAGATCGAGACGTTCGTGCATGGAGCGATTTGCGTTTCGTACAGCGGGCGTTGTTACATGAGCCGTACGATGGGGCCGCGCAGCGGGAACCGCGGCGATTGTTCGCAGTCGTGCCGGCTGCCTTACGATTTGCTCGACGAACGGATGCGGCCGCTGGAACGGAACCGTCACCTGCTTTCGCTGCAGGATATGAACGCGACCGGACAAATTGAAGAGTTGATCGGGGCCGGCGTTACGTCATTCAAGATCGAGGGGCGTCTCAAGGATGAGAATTATGTCCGTAATGTGGTCGGCTGGTACCGTCGTAAGCTGGACGGGATACTGGCCCGGCGCGATGACCTGCGCCGGGCGTCGGAGGGTATCTCCACCTTGGAATTCGAGCCGAACCCGGCGAAGAGCTTTTCCCGGGGGGCGACCGCTTATTTCCTCGGGGGAGTACACGGCGGAGTAGCTTCGTTCGATACGCCGAAGGCGTTCGGGGAGCCGCTCGGGAAGGTCTTTGACGTGCGACGGGACAGTTTCCGGTTACCGTCCCGGACGGCTTTGTCCGCCGGTGACGGGATTTGCTTTGTGACGGTTTCGGGTGCCCCGGGCGGGACGAACATCAACCGTACGGACGGGGAGTGGGTGTGGCCCAACCGGATGGACGGCATTGTACCCGGTATGGAACTCTATCGCAATTACGACCATTTGTTCGTTTCGGCAGTGGGCCGCAGCCGCCTGCGTCGCACCATTCCGGTGACGGCTTCGGTCAGGGTAGGCCCTTCGGAGGCGGAACTGGCGCTTTCCGACGGACGGATGCAGGTCACCGTAGCCAGACACGGGGAATTCGCTCCGGCCCGGCAACCCGACCAGGCATTGCAGGCGCTCCGGACGCAACTCGCCAAAACCGGCGATACGATTTATGATGTGGTTTCGGTAGAGGTGGATCAGGATACTGTCCGTTTTGTTCCGATTTCACTGCTCAATGAACTGCGCCGTGAGGCGGTGGCCCGGCTCGACGGGATGCGACTGCAAACCTTCCCGCGGCGTGAACGGCGTTCCGAACATCGGGAAGTGCTGTTTCCGGCAGAGGTGTTGACCGGGGAGGAGAATGTGGTCAATTCGCTTGCCGAGCGTTTCTACCGCGAGCATGGGGTGACCCGCATCGAACCGGGATACGATCTGCGCCGCGATTTTCGGGATCTTTCCGTGATGCGGATGCGCTATTGCCTGCGCCGGGAAATGGGAACATGCCTGAAAGAGCATCCGGCCTATAAAGGAAAACTGTATCTGCGGCATGAACAGCACCTTTATGAATTGCAGTTCGATTGTGCCCGCTGCATGATGACTGTCGTTTACCGGGGAATCTCTCCGGGATCGGACCCGGTTGCGGAGGAGGCTGCGACTCCGGTTGCCGGTCACGGTGGGGCTGGTGTCCGGATCGTACCGGTTGCACCGTCCGCTGTTCAAGTCCCGGGAACGCGGCGGATGAGACGAACGGGAAAGAAAAAAAGATAAAAAAAGATAAAATTATGGATGTCGGACTGTTGATTCCGGAGGGATGGAACGATTACGAACTGGTAGACTGCGGCGGTTTCGAAAAACTGGAGCGTTTCGGCCGCTATTTGGTTGCGCGTCCCGAACCGCAGGCCGTATGGGACAAATCGCTCGGTGATAAAGAGTGGCTCCGCCGGGCGGACGCCTATTTCCGGCGGGATCCGCGCGGTGGAGATCGGGGCGGTGAACGCGGCGAATGGACGCTCCGCGACGGGATGCCGCAGCAGTGGTGGATCGGCTATCGCAGTGACGCGATGGATTTGAAATTGCGGCTCGGCCTCACTGCCTTCAAACATGTGGGTATCTTTCCCGAGCAGGCTGCAAATTGGGAATTCATTGCGGGACAAGTGCACAGGGTTGCGGAAACATCTGCCGGAAATGGAAACCCGGGGTCGGCGGTCGCTGTCGCGGGACGGCCGGGTGAAAACGTTTCCGGCGCCGTGCAGGTGCTGAACCTGTTTGCATATACGGGCGGCGCGACGCTAGCTGCCGGCAGTGCCGGAGCATCGGTGACGCATGTCGATTCGGTGAAACCGGTCGTGTCGTGGGCCCGCGAAAATATGGAGGCGTCGGGACTCGACGGAGTGCGTTGGATTGTCGACGATGCGTTGAAATTTGCCCGGCGGGAGGTGAAGCGGGGCCGCAAATACAGCGGGATCATCCTCGATCCGCCCGCCTACGGACGCGGACCGGACGGCGAGAAGTGGATTCTGGAGGAGAATCTCAACGAATTGTTGCGCCTGTGCGGAGAATTGCTCGATCCGGAGCACGGTTTTCTGGTATTGAACCTCTATTCGATGGGGTTGTCGGCGTTGCTGGCCCGCACGGCTGTCCGCCAATTGGTCGGTGATTTTACCGGGGAACAATTCGGTGAACTCTATTTCAACGACTCTTTCGGCAAGGCTCTTCCTCTGGGGGTTTATTACCGCTGTTGGAGGGGGTAAGTATTAAAATTAAAAAAAACATTGTTTTTATTTTTGATTTGTTAATTATTATTGTTAACATTATAAAAATATATAATATCAATAATATTTATAACTAATCTTATTGTTTGATCAGGTGCTATAGGTTGTCAATGCAGCCATTGGTAGTGTTGAGTAGATATATGGATAGGATTTGATAGGTTTTATCAACCATATTGTCTCACTAAAATTATTGCACCATGGGAAAACTATTCTTCTTTGTCTTGTGTGCATGTGCGATAGCCGCATGCGAGAACTCCGAAATGATTGCTCCCCAAGAGGTTGCGGATCAGTAACTTTCTTTTCAAACGAAAACCAGCCAGATGCTGTCTCTTGACGAGGCAAATCGAGTCGCTTTCAATTACCTCACTTTTGAAGTGAATCGGTATGTACTCAATTTAAAGCGTGAACAAGCTTTGGGTTTGGGTATCTCAAACGAGTTTTACGACAAAATGCAGAAAGATGTGCGTGAAACGAATCAGTTTTTGAACGCTTATATTTTACAATGAATGTTCCGGTTGATGCCACAAACATCCAATTCAATGTTTATACCCATTCCGTAATCGGGTGGGGACAAGTTACTATGTCGAATGGGTACGGTTATGCCAGTAATACTGCATTCCAACTGTTCGGATGGGGAGGCGAATGTAATGTGGCGCCTCCTGTGAGCGGAGTCCCATATCAGGTTTCCATTCAGGTTTCGAGCGGAGACGGAGGTTCTTATTCATATTATTTCGTGATTGATTCAACCAGACCAACACATTACAATTTAGGCTATGAATAAAAAATACTTTACATTTTCTTATCTGGTTGGTTTTACTAACCGCAGCGGTTGCCTGGATATGGTGGCGGATTCCCGTGGCCGTAGCTCCCGGTGACGGGGGATTCAAGGGATACTTGTTGTTGCATCAACTTGTATACCTGTTGTTTGTATTGACGCCTTTACTGGCAGTTTTGATTACGGAGAAATGGAGACTGAAGCAGATCATTCGGCAATATCGCCTGACTTTGTGCGGGATCGATGTGAAAAAAGCGGTTTTCTATTCGGTGTTTACGGCTATTGCGTTCCCAGTTCTGATCGTCGCTCTCGTGCTGTTTTTTGCTAACGTGTTGGGTGTGTCAGGGGCGGGCAAGATCGTTCCCCAAAATTGGACGACTCTCCTCATTGCCTTTGTGTGGGCAATTACCGTGGGATGGTTAGGCGCATTGCCGGGTGAGATTGCGTGGCGGGGATTCTTGGAGCACAATGTGACCGTCACGCGTTTCGGAAAATACTGTTTTATCGGCTTGGTATGGGGCGTGTGGAATCTTCCTGTCGTGGCATTCGTTGCGGCCGGGCAGTCGATGGGCGAAAGAATTGCGTATATGGGATGTGTGTTGCTGATGTGTGTGATCTGTTCTTTTTTATTATGCTTCGGCGCTGCACCGCACCCGCACGCTTTTTGTCCCGGCCTTGTTGCAGGGATTGATTTTTTCGTCGTTGGCTTTCTATACGATAGGTGGCGGTGATATTTTCTGGAACGGAAGATTCGGAGTGCTGGGATGCTTAGGGGTCCTGATTATTTACGGAATCACACACGCCTGGAGCAGGAAACGGCAATAGCTGTTTTCAGCCTTTGTCGCGCCGCCGGAGCCACAACTGGTAGGAATTCACGATGTTCTGCCACACCACATAAAAAGCGGGGGCGACCGATGAAATGGGATTGAGGTAGGTCTGTGCCATCCAGATCGCAAGGATCGTGTTTTTCTGTCCGAGACCCTGCGCTCCGGCGACTTTGTCGCGGAAACGGCGCCCGATCCTGCGTCCGGTGATGAACTGCAAACCGCATACGACCAGCGCAAGCAGCGCCATTATCGTTTCGATCCGGTAATTCGATGCATCCTGCCGCATCAGGAACGAGACCGTGTTGCCGGTTACGGTGGCCAGTGCGACGGACCACATGTAGAACGAAAGTTCCTGCCGTTTTTTGATTTCGTGGTGCACACGGGGAAGAAACCTTCTCAACAGCATGGCCAAAACGAACGGCAGGATCAGTAAGGGGATCATCTGACGGCAGATGATCCCGAAGGAGTGTCCGAACGGCATCGAAACGTGTTCGCCGATAAACGAGAATATCAAGGGGGATAGTACAGCGACGCAGAGATTGCTCAGCAGACTGAAGGTGGCCAGCGAGGCGACGTTCCCGCCCAGCATGCCGGTGATGACCGCGGCCGAAGTGGCCGTAGGGGCCAGTACGCAGATGAAGATTCCTTGCGCCACCAATGGGTCGTAGAAGCTCAGCGCGGTATAAATTCCGAGACCGCCGATAATTTGGATCAGGATCAGAAACAGGTGCAACGGCTTGATCCGTATGCGCGTGAGCGATATTTTGCAGTAAGGGACCAGCAGCATGCAGAAGATCAGGTAGGGAATAACGGGGGGCCAGTTGCGAGAAAAACGGGTAGAACAGCCCGCCGGTGATCATCGCGATAGGCAGCATCCAGTTCTTGAACTGTTGCAATACCATGCTTGGTATGTTATGTAGATATTCTACCACTATTCCCCCCTGTTTCAGAAGCCCGTAAATTAACGGACGATTCTGCTCAAATCAAAATATTTTTACGTAATAGCATAAGAAATTATTTACTTTTTTGATGATTAAAAAATTTCTTTGTGTATATACGTGCGTTCCATTGGCAGGATTGAATAATTTAGATATGAGAAATTTTAATAATATAAGGGTATATCTATTTGTCGCATTTTTCATCGGTATTTTGCTGTTAGTCACGGCTTGTGTGCTGTTTCAGCAGGAAATTATTTCAAATGAATCGACAAGTATCGGATTATGGACTCGCTGTATGGATATAGGGAGCGGAATTATCTCATTTTCTTTTGGGTGTCTTTGTTTTCTTTTCTTTTTGAACGTAAAAACATTACAGGATTTGAAATCTGTCAAGACTAAAAATAAAACAGTTTTATGGATGCTTGCCAATGGAATGGCGCTTTTGATGATTCCAGCTACGGGATGGTACTATTTATTCAGGGCCATGCGAGGTGATTATCTGCCTAGCGCCGATTCCATTGGAATTCCGATTGCTATTCAAAGTCATACGGTCCTGTTATTCTTGTTGCCGCTAAATGTATTCGTGCTGTTGTCTTTGATGCGTAGTTCGTTACCTGCACCTATGTTTCAACCAAAACCCTGTCTGAAAGGTAAAAATAAATTAGAACTCTGGTTTTGGGATATTGTAATCGGTGTATTGCTGGCGTTGGCTGTTGTTGTGTTGATCCTGCTCGTGATTGATGGAGACCATATAATGATTGTACTCATGATGGGATTCATTTATCTGCTCCTCTCTTTGCGCGCCGGTAAGGTCAATTATCAACGGAAAATCGTTTCTGAGAAATGATTTTTCGATTGTTTGTGTAACTATCAGTTTTTCACCGGTTTTAATTTTCCGTCCATTCCGGCGCCGAAGAGAGCGTAGTCGTATTTGACCGGGTCGGCGGGATCGAAGCGGCGTAGCGAGGCGGTGACCTCTTCGACGGCGCGCCAGTCGTTCTGTTTTCGTGCGAGCAGTCCCAATGCGCGCGCTACATTGGAAGTATGTACGTCGAGCGGCAGGTAGAGCGCCGAGGCGGGAATCCCGGGCCAAAGTCCGAAATCTACGCCCCGGTCGTCACGGCGCACCATCCAGCGCAGGAACATGTTGAGCCGTTTACAGCTCGCACCGCGGTCGATCGAAGCCAGGTGTTTTTCGGCACGGGTGCGGTGTTCGTTCTGCCAAAACGCCGTACGAAAGCGCGATAAAACGATCCGCATATCGCCGCAGGCAGCGTATTCCCGTTCGAAAAAGCCGCCGAGTCCCGAACGGGGTTCCGTTCGTTGCGATTGTGGTGTGGCGCCCGCAGCGTCCATCACGGGTTCGGCGGGCAATCCGATGGGAGAGAGTGCAGGTCGTGAAATGCCTGCAGGATGATGCGCCGAACCGGAATGAGCGTAGAACGGCCGGAGTGCCCGGATGAAATCGATGCAGTCGCCGTCGTTGAAAGTGCGGTGGACGAATCCCGCCAGCGCGCCCAACTCGCGTTCCGATGCGTTGAGGACAAAATCATACGGAGCCCGGTCCATCCGTTCCATCAGCCGCCGGCCGTTGGTGACGATCATCGGGCGTTTACCCCAGGCGATCGTGGCTGCGAGAAAGCCGCTGATCTCGATATCCTCGCGCGAGGTATAGTCGTGCGGGATCGCTACGGGGTCGTCGGCGACGAATGCCGTACAGTTGTAGCGGTCGTGCAGGAATTCGAGCAGCTCGTGCAGCTCTGCGTTATCCGGACGGCATGTGGCTGCGGATTCCTTTTGCATTTCGGTTGCGGCGGGGGATGTCCGGGAACATTGCGGCCGGTCGGGAGTAGCCTTCGTTTCGGTGGAAAATGCGTTGGTTTTGGCTGCAGGGCGTGTCATATTGAAACCGTGTTTAATGACGAAAGCGGCGGTTTACGGTAAATAGAAACTCCCGGAGCGTCGTGCGCCGGGAGTCGTGTAGGGAACGTGCCGCACCGGCGGCTTATTGCGCACTGAGGATCGACAAGTCGCGAATGACGCAGGCGGCCGGATGACCTACCAGCCCGCGCAGCCGGATGCCGAGATGACCGCCCGGGAGAATATTCGGATCGGTACACTGTACCACGGTCTTGCCGTCCACTTTGAGCCATACGAGTTTGCCGACGCGGCCCACTTCCACGTCGTAATAGACTCCGGGGATCATCTCGTCCTTGTCGGCGATGGCCAGTTGCCCCGCTTTCGGATTTTTGCTGATGAACGGTGCGGTGGCGTGCGGGGAGTTGCGGAAAGCGATGAAATAGTCCTCTTTGTTTAGGATCGGGCCCATGCTGCCGTCGTATCCGTCGGGGAATGTGAGCTCCAGCGACTCGCCCTCGTCGGACATGCACAGCAGGTTGACCAGTACGGTCGCGGCATTCAGCGGCATGACCTTATAGCGCATCACTACGTCGCCTTTGTAGCTCAAGGGCGAATACAATCCTACACCCAGCGAGTTTTCGCCTTCCTGCAGGCAGATCTGCCGGCCCGATTCGTCGTATACTTTGCCGATGCCGTTGAACGTCCATTTGAGCAGTTCGGCGTTCGATACTTTGGTCTCTTTGAGCGCAGCGGGTACGGTGGGAGAGGGTTGCGCCCATGCGGTGGTTACCAGTAAAAGAAGCAGAGAGAAGATTCCTGTTTTTTTCATGTGGTTTTATGGATTAAGTGAATAAGATTCGAATTGCAGGTTCGCCGGAGCTCCGGGGTGAATCGGGGTGGCGGCGGAAAGCGGGGGGGGCGGTTCAGGGGCGGATCCACCCGTCGACCATCATGATCTCCCGGTCGGACATCCGGGCCAGTTGTTCGTCGTGTGTGACGATTACGACCGTCTGTCCCAGCGTGTCGCGCAGTGTGAAGAAGAGTTTGTGTATCTCCTCTTTGTTTTTCGTGTCGAGATTGCCCGAGGGTTCGTCGGCCAGCAGTACGGCAGGTGAATTGATCAGTGCACGCGCGATGGCGACGCGTTGCTGTTCCCCGCCCGAGAGTTCTGCGGGTTTGTGTTCGGTGCGGTGCTCCATACCAAGCATTTCGAGCAGTTCGCGGGCCTGCCGTTCGACGTCCGTCCGGTCGCGTCGTGCGATATAGCCCGGGATGCAGACGTTCTCCATCGCGGTAAATTCGGGCAGCAGGTGGTGGAACTGGAATACGAAGCCGATCTTCGTGTTGCGGAATTTCGAAATTTGTTTGTCCGAAAGCATCTGTACCGGCGTGCCGTCGATCATCACTTCGCCCGAAGTGGGGCGGCTCAGCGTACCCAGGATTTGCAGCAGCGTCGTTTTCCCCGCACCGCTCGGTCCTACGATGGAAACCACCTCGCCTTTGTCTATACGTAAGTCGATGCCCTTGAGGACTTCGAGCGTCCCGAAACTTTTGTGTACGTCTTTGGTCTCGATCATGGGGAATTGCATTAGGGGTGAGTTGAGCCGGGGTAGATCCAGTAAGCGTAACGGCTAAACAAAACCGTTCGGCCGTGTTCCGCCGGTGAAGTTACGAATTTTCGCGGAATTTCCGCCACAGCCGCACGACCTGTACCGCTTCGCGGGTGTCGTGTACCCGCAGGATCGCGGCGCCTGCCGCAGGCACTCCCAATGCAGTGCCGTGGTGCCGGTTAGCGCATCGGCCGGGTCGGTGTCGAGCACTTTGTAGATCATACTTTTGCGCGATATCCCGGCGAGCAGCGGACAGCCGAGTCCGGTTAGGCGGTGCATCCGGGCAAGCAGTTCATAATTCTGTTCGGCGGTCTTGGCGAAACCGAATCCCGGGTCAAGAATTACCTGCTGCACTCCGGCCTCTTGCAGCCGTTGCATTTTCTCTTCGAAATAGGAACTGACTTCGGCCGTGATATCGCGGTAATCGGTCAGTTGCTGCATGTTGTCGGGCATTCCCCGCATATGCATCGCGATGTAGGGCACCCCGAGGCGGGCGGCGGTGCCGAACATGGACGGATCGGCCTCTCCGGCGGTAATGTCGTTGATCAGGCAGGGGCCATAGTCGCGGATGATCCTTTCGGCTACTTCGGCCCGGAACGTGTCGAGCGAAACGGGTAATTCCGGTACTTCGCGGCGGATCACCTCCAGGGCCGCAGCGAGGCGGCGGGTCTCCTCGCCGGGGGAAACGTCTTCCGCTCCGGGGCGTGACGAGTACCCGCCCACATCGAGCATCGAGGTCCCGGCCGCGGCGGCTTCGCGGACCCGTGCGGCGATTGTTTCGGCCGATGCGGTGCGGCTGCCTGCGTAAAACGAATCCGGCGTGACATTGACGATGGTCATCACGGCGGGGATAGACAAGTCGATCCGGTGGGAGCCGACGGTTAGTGTGGTCATCGGATGAAAAGGTTGTGCAGTTCGATAATTTGCGGAATCAGCAGCCTGCTCTCGTCGGCTATCAGAACGTGGTCTGCGCGCGAGACGCGTTCTTCGTCGCCCATCTGGCGTGCGATCCGTGCACGGACGGCCGTTTCGTCCGTGCCGTCGCGCAGGCAGGTGCGCCGGATGCGTAACTCTTCGGGCGCTACCACGGCGACCGTGGCGTCCATCTGGCGGTCGGCCCCGGCTTCAAAGAGGATCGCACTCTCTTCGATGACATAAGGCGCGTGTTGTTGCAGGCTCCATTGCTGGAAATCGGCGGCTACGGCCGGATGGACGATTCCGTTGAGTTGCGCGAGCAGGGCGGGATCGTTGAAAACGGCTGCGGCGACGTACGAACGGTTCAATTCTCCGTCCCGGTATGCTTCGGGGCCGAACAACGAATTTATCCGCATAATCAGTTGCGGATCCCGGTTCATCAGCCTCCGGGCTTCGCGGTCCGAATCGTACACGGCGGCTCCGAGCATGGCGAATACGCGGCACACGGTGCTTTTGCCGCTGCCGATTCCTCCTGTTATGCCGATCTTTTTCATCTGGGACGTTTGGGCTGTTCCACTTCGACGGGGGCTTCGACCGATTTGATTTTCAGGTCGGAAATTTTAGCCGAGATGATGTTTTGCAGCGCGAAAGTGGAAATGTCGTAGGAGCCGGGGACGACCGCCGAAGGATTGACCGCGATGTTGTCGGCCGAAAGGATCACCGTATTTTTGCGCGGCGTCCATTTGTGCATCAGGATTTGGTAACCGATCCCCTCGACGTTGCAGCGCACCGTGTATTGCGTGCTGTCGATGCGGACCGGGATCGTGATGTCGGTGGTGTACGTGTAGCTCAGTTTGGTGATGTACCACAGCAAAAACGAAAGTCCCAGCAGCCCGAAAAAAACGGGATTGCTGAACCGGCGTGCGGTCACTTTGGCGTACAGCAGTATTTTATGCATGACGAAGCGATCTTGGTAGAGCAAAGTAAATGAAAATTTCACAGATATGAAAAAGCGCCCGGGATTCCCGGGCGCTTTTTCATAGTATAAATTCTGTTATCGGTGTGGAGAAATTCCCGTATCGGGTTCGCTATGAACCCGCGAAGCTTATTTTGCGGGTTTGGTCTCTTCCGTTTTGGAGCGGCGGGCAGCGCGTTTTTGTTTTTGCCCTTGTCGACCGCATATTTTTTGTTCAGTCCTTCGAGCAGAACCGTGGTGATGTCGAGTTTGGGATCGGCATTGTAGATCGGGCCGCCGGTCGATGTGCTGAGGATAACGCTGTAACGGTAGTCCTTGTTGAACTCCTTGAGGTACTCGGTGATGCTGAAGTGAATCTGGTTGAGCAGTACCTGCTCCTCTTCGGCCATCTCGCCCATTACCTGGTCGCGGTGCTGTACGAAAGCCTGCTGCTGGCGGTTCAGGTTCTCTTCGATACCTTGTGCCTGCGCACGGGTTACCAATCCGTTCTGCACCTTCTCCTGGTAGTCGCGGACCCCGCGTTCGAGGGCACGTCCTTTCGAAGTTAGTTCCGCATCGGCTTTCTTGGCCTTCTCTTCGTAAGCCGAACGCAGGTCGGTGTACATATCGTATTTGCTGATCAGCGAGTCGATATTGAAATAAGCGACGCTGGCGCTGGCGGCAGTGGTAACGGTATCGGCTCCCGACATTGCGACAGAGCCTCCCTTTTTGTCCGAGCAGCCTGTGGCGGCGAGCAGGGCGACCGCCGACGCGGCCAACAGAAGATTTTCATACGTCTGAAATAGAGGTTTAAAAGTTAATTATAGCGCAAATATATAATATTTATTTTTGTTTCGCTATTTTTGTTTCCAAATTACACAGGCCGTTATGTACGATTATATCAGGGGCGCTGTCGACCGGCTGACGCCCGCCGAAGCGGTGATCGAAGCCGGCGGGGTGGGGTACAGCCTCAATATCTCGCTGCAAACTTACGCCAGCATCGGTTCCTCCGAAACAGTCAAGCTCTACACTCATTTTATCGTCCGCGAGGACGCGCAAATCCTGTACGGGTTTTATTCGCTTGCGGAGCGCGAAGTATTCCGGGCGCTGATCGGCGTGTCGGGCGTGGGCGGAAATACGGCACGTATGATTTTGTCGACTTTTTCGTCGGACGAGGTGCGCACGATTATCTCCACCGGGCAGGCCGATGTGCTCAAGAGCGTGAAAGGGCTCGGTATCAAGACCGCGCAGAAAATTATCGTCGAATTGCGTGATAAATTGGGGGTATTGCCGGGAGGCGATGCACAGTTGCCGATGCAGGCGGCGGGAGGAGAATCGTTCGCCGAAGCGCTTTCGGCGCTGATGATGCTCGGATTCGCCAAACCGGCCTCCGAAAAGGTGCTGCGCGCACTGGTCAAAGAACAACCCCAGGCGCAGGTCGAAGAGCTGATCCGCATGGCGCTTAAACGCCTTTAAAAAAGCATTCGGATAGTGTTCGACGACCGTGGTGCTGAGGGAACTTTCGGATGAACAAAACGTTAATCTTTGCCGCTGAAGGCTTGATCTTCCGGCAAATTGTTATATTTTTGCCGGCGAAACAGCAAATATTTGAGACTTTATGGATAGTATGTACATGATCATCGTGGGGATCATGATGACCCTGGCCATTACCGGGCTGGTGGTCGGAGTGGCCAACGATGCGGTGAACTTCCTTAACTCGGCTTTGGGTTCGAAGGTCGCTCCGCGCTATGTCATCATGACGGTTGCCTCGGTAGGTATCATCGTCGGGGCGATCACCTCCAGCGGTATGATGGAAGTAGCCCGCAGCGGGGTGTTCCACCCCGAAATGTTCTCTTTCTCCGAGGTGATGATGCTGTTCCTGGCCGTCATGTTCATGAATGTGATTCTGCTCGACGTCTTCAATACGCTGGGCATGCCCACTTCGACGACCGTTTCGCTGGTGTTCGGATTGCTGGGCGCGGCCGTGAGCGTATCGGTTTACAAGATCACGCACAGCGACCTGCACACGATGGCGGACCTGGCCACGTATATCAATACGGGTAAGGCTATGGCGATCATTTCGGGGATACTCCTTTCGGTGGCGATCGCTTTTGTCTGCGGTACTACGGTGATGTACATTACACGCCTGATTTTTTCATACCGTTACCAGCGAAAGATCAAGACGGTAGGAGCTGTGTGGTGCGGTATCGCCATCACCGCGATTTCCTATTTCGCGATCTTCAAGGGCCTGAAAGACTCTTCGCTGATGAATCCCGCGCTGATGGCTTGGATGGATACCCATATTCTGGCCTTGCTGGGCATTCTGCTGGTGGGATGGAGCATCATCATGTCGATCCTCAGCATGCTGAAGGTGAATATCCTGAAGATTACCGTCCTGGCCGGTACCTTATCGTTGGCATTGGCATTCGCGGGTAATGACCTGGTGAACTTTATCGGTGTGTTCGTGGCCGGGTTCGATTCCTATGAGAACGTGATCGTGCATGGTTCCGGGGATGTCAATACGCTGATGGGCAGCCTGAACGGTGCGGTGACGACGCGTCCGATAATCCTGTTCCTGTCGGGAGCGATTATGGTCGTAACACTGTGGTTTTCGAAAAAGGCGCAGACGGTTTCCGATACGGAAATCAACCTGGCCCGGCAGGATGCCGGTGCGGAGCGGTTCGGTTCCACCTCGGTGTCGCGCGCGCTTGTTCGAAGCGCCCTGAACTGCAACAAAACTTATGAAAAATATACCCCCAAACGTTTGCAGCGTTTTATCGAAAGCCGCTTTGTTCCGGTCTACTCACCAGAGACCAAGGACAAAGCGTCTTTTGATTTGATACGTGCCACGGTGAATCTGACGGTCGCCTCGATCCTGATCTCGATGGCTACGTCGTTGCAGTTGCCTCTTTCGACGACTTACGTTACCTTTATGGTAGCGATGGGTTCGTCGTTGGCCGACCGTGCCTGGGGACGCGAGAGCGCAGTGTACCGGATCACCGGAGTACTGACCGTAATAGCAGGCTGGTTCCTTACGGCGCTGATCGCCTTTACCATCGCCTTCCTGGTAGCTCTGGGCCTGATGTGGGGCGGTATGATCGCAGTGGTGCTGTTTGCTTGCCTGTGCGCGTACCTGCTCGTTCAAAGTTCGATTCTGCACAGCCGCAAAGTGAAGAAACAGGCAGAGAAGATGGCAGAGGAAGAGGCTGACGGACCGGAGCAGACGGTGATCGAGCGTTGCGTGCACGAAGTATCGGAAACGATGCTCAAAGTGACTGAAATCTATCAGCAGACGCTCGTAGGGCTGTTCGACGAAGACCGTAAGTTGCTCAAGCAGATGGTGCGCGAATCCGAGGAGCTGTACCGGATTGCCCATGAACGCAAGCATGAGATGCTGCCGACGCTTTTCAAACTGCAGGAAAACTATATCGAGACGGGGCACTATTATGTACAGGTCATCGATTACATGAACGAGGTGACCAAAGCGCTCGTACACATCACGCGGCCCAGTTTCGACCACATCAACAACAACCATGAGGGGATGACCAAGGAACAGGTGGCCGATTTGCAGCAGGTTAATGAGAAAGTGAGTAGCATTTATCAGAAAAATCAACACGATGCTGGAGAACAATGATTTCTCGCAGCTCGATGCGATTCTCCAGATGCGCGATAAACTGTTCGATACGTTGGCTGCCGCGATCAAGAGTCAGATCAAGCGGGTCAAGGCCAAAACGACCACCACACGCAGCAGTATCCTCTACCTGACCATTATCAACGAAACGAAGACGATGGTGCTGCAAACCCGGAACCTGCTCAAGTCGCAGCGTTATTTCATGTCCGGGGAGTAGGACCGGCTTTTGCAGGGCTATACCTTGCAGCTGTCCGGAGGCGGTTCAAAGAGAGTAAAAAGAGGTTGGGTTTCATACCGACCTCTTTTTTCATGTAAAAAACACAGCTCCGGTGCAATAAACCGGCTTTCCGTGAGTTTAATATGGTAAGGCGCCCCCTATTTTGCTTTTGGGTAAAAAAAATATAATTTTGTGAGCTATTGACGGCAGTACGATGAGGCGATTTTACGTGATTGCGGCCCTGGCGGCCTTGGTGGCGGGAGGTTGTTCGAAACAGGACGATACACTGGAGGAGACCCAGCGCACATCCTTTACGAACTACCTGAAAGGTCAGCAGTACGCTTATACGGAACAATCGGGCGTCTACCGCTATATCACCAACACCGATCGGGAAGGCTACGGTACGGCACCGGTGCTCGATGGAGAAAGTTCGGCCGTAATCGATTTTGCGGTTTATGCGTTTTCTTCGGGCAGCAGCGGTAAAGGCGAGCTTTATTATACCAATCGTAAGGATTTGATCGACGAAGAGTCGTTAACGGATCTGGAGCATTACTGGCCGTTCGAGCCCCAGGAGATTTCGCTCAGCGATTCACGCCTGGTGAAAGGCGTACGGCTCGGTTTGGACGGATGCCGCCAGGGAGATTCAGTGCAGTTGTTTCTGGTGTCCCGGCTGGGTTATGGCAATAAACCGTTGGGATTGGTTCCTGCCAATACGCCGTTGGTGTGGGATATAGTAGTGAATCAAGTGGTTAAATAGTCGAATATGAGAAAAATAGTTTTCGCTTGCGCCGTATGCGCCGTAATCGGGTTGCTCGCGGCCTCCTGTGCGAAAAACGAGGATGAATCCAATGAAACCTTGCGTGAACGCTCTTTCGAGGCGTGGATTCAGTTGTATGCCCCCAATGCCGAAAAGCTGGACGGCGGGATATATGTGGAGAAACTCAAATCGTCCGAGCAACCCGGAGCGTTGACGCCCGCCGATGTGGATACGTGGGTCATGATCAATTATACGGGTAGGACAATGGCTTCGGGGGATGTGGTCGTGACGCGATCCCGAAATTGCCAAATATCAGGGGACGTTTAACTACTACACGCATTACACACCCGACTACGTACCGTTCACTCCCTATAACAGCATTTATTACGGTTCGGATCTGAACCTTATCGTAGGCAATTATCTGGCGCTCGGGCATATGAAAGAGGGAGATCAGTGGCGTGTCTATATTCCGTCGGATCTGGCTTATGGGTCGAGCGGATACAGTTACGAATACTCCGGGTTCGGCGGACAGAACGCACTGGGCGCCAATATTCCGGTCGTTATGGATCTGGAGCTGGTTCGGGTGGTCAAGGATCCTGAAAAAAATACGAGGCGTCGCTGGTGCAAAACTATGCGGTGGGGCAGTTAAATATGAACCTGACCGACACCGTGCGTACGAACCTTTACCTCAAGCCGATCTCTTTCGGTAAAGACACGGCGACAATAAAAAAAGACTCTACTGTATCTATCTATTACGTGGGGCGCTTCCTCGACGGTTTCGTATTCGATACGAATATAGAGGACACGGCTAAAAAATACAACTTGGCACAGTATGCCTCTTCGGGCAAATATGAACCGTTGTCGGTCGATGTAGGAGCTTCCGAAGAAGAGGAGACGACCTCGACGAATGTCGTGGTAGTCGGTATGGATGCAGCATTAGCCAAGATGGTGTACGGGGAAACAGCCACCATGGTTTTTACTTCGACCTACGGGTACGGTTCTTCCGGACAGTTTCCCTCTTTTACGGCGAACAGCTCTACCGGGAGCGTCGATAGGGGAACGATTATTCCGCCTTACACGCCGCTCGTGTTCGAGGTTACCGTGGCGCCCCAGTATGGTGACGGTTCGCTGCTCTTCCCTTATACGACCTATGCCGTGCAGCATCTGCTCGATGACGAGGTCGACGGTGTTTGGGTAACCGGTTATGTCAATGGTGTGGTGGACGGCAGCGATTACAAACAATGGATCGATACGCTTACCAATATTACGGAGGCCGGCATCAAGGACAACCTGATGCTGGGCAACACCAACGGCAGCGGTACCAAGCCCGAGGACTGCTTCCCGGTGATGCTGCCGGAAGGCAAAGTGCGCGATGCGTTGAATATTCCGGACAATCAGGGTACGGTATTCCGCCAGAAGATCAAAGTGTTCGGTAATATCCGCAAGTACAAAGGCACGCGCGGTTTGGTGGAGGTAACCGATTACCGGAAATAACGAATATGCCTGCGACGTTACGCATGCCGGATTGCAGGATGGTTAGGACATGACTCAAAGGCGGGATCGGTTTCCCGCCTTTGGTTTGATGTTGCACGATATGGGGAATTCTTACTTTTCATTCAAGCAGTTTACCGTTTCCCAGGCTCGTTCGGCCATGCGAGTGGGGACGGACGGGGTATTGCTCGGGGCTTGGTGCGATCTCGGTTTTTCGGCTGAAATTATGGTTGCAGAAGGGGCCGAACAAACCCCGTGGCGCATACTGGATGTCGGTACCGGTACCGGAGTCGTCGCTTTGATGGCGGCACAGAGGGTGCAGCATGCGCAGGTCGATGCTGTCGAACCGGACGAGGGAAGTTGCCTGGATGCGGCACAGAATTTTGCCGGCTCGCCGTGGAGCGGCCGTTTGCGGCTGTACCGCACAACCTTGCAGGAATACGTCGCTTTGGTTCGGGGTACGGTCCTTTACGACCGGATTGTCTCCAACCCGCCTTATTTTGTCGATTCGCTCCAGTCGCCCGATCCGGGCCGTAATGCCGGTCGGCACACCGTGTCGCTTTCTTACGGGGAGCTGATCGAAGGAGTGTTGGCTTTACTGGCGGAGCGAGGTCTTTTTGCCGTAATTCTGCCTGTCCATGAGGGTGCCGTTTTCGAACAGATGGCTTTGGAGCGAGGTTTGCATGTCGTACGCAAGTTGCAGGTCCAGACCAAACCGGACGTGCCGGCGAAACGGGTGCTGATGGAATTTGCACGCAGTCAGGCGCCGCTGCGGTTTGCGACGCTGGTTATGGAAACGGGCCGCCCGCAGGAATACAGTGAAGCCTACAGGGGCCTTACGCGTGATTTTTACCTGAAATTTTGACCGGGTATTTTAAAAATTTAGTTAGCTTTGTTACGTGTTTTTCCGAAGACCAATTAAATGTTTGATCATATGAAAAAAATTTTGATCCCGTTGTGCCTGATGGCCGTTGCCTCGGCCGGTGTCCAGGCTCAGGTGAAAGCCGGTAAGGGGCCTCGTGGTGACCAGTAACAGTGCCGTTGCCTATTCCCTGCCCCGCACTACACTGAAGGTGACCGTCGAGGTCGAGAAGGAGAGCATCCGCAAAGGGCCTTATGCCCGTTATGCGCAGAAGTTCCTCGGCGTGATGGCTCCGTTGGCCGATAAGGACATTTACACGATTACCGGCGGTAAGATCGGTTTTTGCCGAAGAGGCCGATCCTGCACAGGTGTATACGATGGAAAATCCGGATAAAAGCCCGGTGAAGATATATGAACCGACCCGCGAAGGTTTTATGGCTGCTCAGATGGACGGTGCGGCTCCGGTTCCGTCGGCCTTCCGTCCCGCAGCTCCTGCCCGGCGTGCTTTGCGCGGTAATGTCGAGGCCGTATCGCTGACCGGCAGCGATACCAGTTTCGTCAAGGTGCAGGTGGATCGTCGTAGTACGGTGGAACAGAATCCCGAATCTGCAGCCCTCGATGCTGCGAACATGATCTATATGCTGCGCAAGAAGCGTATGGAGCTGGTGACGGGCGACGCTGGAGAGCATGTCTTCGGAGAGGGGCTCAAAGCCGCTTTGGACGAATTGAACCGGTTGGAAGAGGAGTATCTGGCGCTTTTCCTGGGCAAACAGTTCAGACAGAAAATCGTCCGTGAATACGATGTGATTCCCGAGCAGGGAAAAAATTCCGCTATCGTTTGCCGCTTTTCCGATCTGGGAGGCCTGCTGCCTTCGTCGGATTTGTCGGGCCGGCCCGTGCTGATCGAGATGACGCCTGAGCAAAAGGCTCAAAACAGCGCGTTGACCCGCAAGAGCAAGGATTCCCGCGGGACGGTCTTTTATCGTATCGCCGACGTCGTGGACTGCCGGTTGACCGACGGAAAACGCGAAATAGCCCAAAGCCGCGTGCCGGTGTACCAGTTTGGCGAGGTGGTCGAGGTTCCTGTCAACTCGTTGAAATAACAGCCTGGCCAGAAAGGAATAGTATGGATGATACGGCTCTGATGATTCGGCTTCTCAAACGCTTGAAGGTTGAAATGAACGGAGCGGTGACCGGAGCGATGCAGGAGCGGGGGATTGTCTATCCGCTCAATTACGGGGTTTCGGTTCCAACCATTCGCGGGATAGCAAGAAAGTATGGCCCGAGCCACTCTCTTGCTCTTCTTTTTGTACCGGCAACAGGTGCGCGAGCTGAAGCTCTCCGCGCTGTTCGTCGAGGATCCTGCGTGCGTTACCTCGGAGCAGGTACGTGAATGGAGCCGGGATTTCACCCATTCCGAAATCGTCGAACTGACGGTGATGTACCTTTTTTCGCGTTCGGCGGCAGCTGTAGACCTGATCGGGGAATGGCTGTCGGCCGATGATGTGTTCCTGCGGTATGCGGGTGTCATGATGCTGATGCGCACGGCTGGTGGCCCGTTGTGCGATGGAGAGCGGACGCTTTTTTTCTCGGGGAGGCCGATGCGATGCTGATGCGTCGCGACCCCGAACCGTTGATTGTGCGGGGAATGGTCAATGCATTGTGTCGCTGTGCGATGCTTTCCGACAGGTTGCAGGCCGAAATTATGCGTCTCACAGGCCGTTACGCCTCTTCTGCAAATCCCCGGTTGCGCGAACTGGCATCTGAAGTTGCAAGTATGGTTTCGGCCGGATAACTGTTACGGATAAAATTAGTATAATCCTCCGGAGACATCTTGTCTCCGGAGGATTCGTTTTTGTTGGGAAGGTTGTGTTGCGGTGGGGGCTGGTAGGGGCCTTTCTCAACGGCCAAAGACGAGTCCGACGGCAAGATTGAGGGAACTCATGCTTTCCCGCTTGTCCAGGTCGTATTTGTCTCCGTTGACTTTTATTATGCCCAGTGAACCTGCCGTAGCGGAAGCATTGATCATCAGTGCAACGCCTTTACTCAGCCCAATCTCGTATCCGATTTCGAGAGTAGTTCCGAAAGTGCCTCCCGTGGCCTTTATGGATGACACGCTCTCCTGGTAGGATACGTAACCCAGACCCACACCGAGAATAAAGGCGCTGTTCTGCGTTCGGTTGTAAAACCGGGAGAGTATTTTGGGCCCGGCGACGACACTGCTGACACTTCCGTCGTTGTATTGCCTGTAATTGACGAATCCACCCAATCCGATGTATTCGTTGAAGAAGCCTGCGAGGTCGCCGCCGATGACAAATCCGGTTTTGTAACTACTTTTCAGGCCTGATGCCAATTTACCCAACCGGTGGCTGTACCCTCCCGACAGGGCGAACCGGACCCCGTGCGGGGAGTGTTTTGTTTTCTCTCGTTGGTTCATTGGCGGGGCAGTGAGCAATGGCGTTACCTTTTCCGGTGACGATTCGGTAACAAAATAGCCCGGTGTGATGGTTCGGATCGTGTCTTTGGAGACGTAAGAACTGATTTTGGTCCCGTCGGGCTGGAGGACCGATATGAAAATCTGTTGGTCCGTTTTCGCCAATATTTTGCATCTCACGGTATCGCCTTTCGCGGTCACGAGCAGGTCCTGGGCGTAACCTTTGGGCAAGAGACTCAGTGCAAAGACAAGTGATAGTAGTTTTTTTCATCGTTTGGGTAGTTTTTAGGGGATGAAGTTTTTTAAGGTTCCGTATCCGTATCTGTATCCGGGTCTGGCGCAGTCTGTTGAATCGCTTCGATTTCGGCTTTGGCGACCGATGGTTCCACGATCTCCAGCTTGGGCCGTCCGACCATTATGCCGTATTTCATGCCGCACCGGATGTAATAGTGATATCCCGCTTGCAGGATCAGTTTGAGTTCCGCCCGGTTTTCGGTGGAGGCCCAGATGACTACTTCACCCGTGGCCGGGATCACAATCTCTTCGGCCCAATTGTTGCGTGCCTGGGTTACTACGGAGTCATTGATTTTCACGTCGTAACTTAACGCTGCACCTAAAGGAAATTTCCGGAAGAGATGGATTACGCTCTCGCCGTTCAGGAAATGCAGACTGTCGAACACGGCATGCGTCTCCACTGGCGGCAGGGAGTCCATCCGATAGATATCGGCCTTGATCCGATGGCAGCTGCTGGCAAAACTCGGGGCCTTGTGCCAGGTGATTTTGACGAGATTGCCGCCGGCTTTGGCGGCATGTTCCCTGGCCAACCGCAGCGTGGTGTCGAGGTTTCCGCTTTTGGAAAACCCGTTGTCTCCGATTTTGAGTGTTCCGATCAGGACGGCTTCCGCAGGGACCGTGTCGTTTAGCGAAAGAACACGTACCGGAGCGGTTACGGAATCGGTCTGGTAACCGGGATTGCTTACCTGCATTTTGATTCGCTGGGCGCAGAAACACACCAGCAACAGGGCTGCGAGGAGCAGCCACGACGATTTTTCATAATGCTAGAGATTGAATTTCAATAGGAGAGTATTTAAATATAGTGTAATTATTCCAATAAATAGCCTGTTTAGGACAAATATTCCCGGTATATAATAATTTGGGAGGCAGAAGAAAACCGAGTTTTATTGCTATTTTTGTTCCCTCGAAAAATAAGTTAATAGAAGTTTTATGTTGGGAATAATGGTCGCTGTGTTCCTCGTCGGATACCTCTGTATTGCGATGGAGCACAAGTTGCAGGTGAACAAAGCCCGCGTCGGCGCTGCTGACCGGCGGAATTTTATGGGCGCTTTATATCGTTACGGCACCGTTGAGCGTGCCGCAACTCGACGGGCAGGCGTTCGGCGAATTTTTGTCGGATAATCCGACGATTGCGGCACTGCCGTTGGTCGAACAGTGCGTGCGTTTCATTTCGGGAGTGCAGATCGTCGAACATCTGGGAGAGATTTCCGAAACCCTTTTCTTCCTGATCGGAGCGATGACGATCGTGGAGCTGATCGATGTCCACGGGGGATTTTCGATCATTACCAACCGCATTACGACCCGCAAGAAAGTTACGTTGTTGTGGCTGATTTCGATCCTGACCTTCTTTATGTCGGCCGTGTTGGATAACATGACTACGGCCATCGTGATGGTCATGCTGATTCGCCGGATTATTCCCGAGCAAAAGGAGCGCTGGCTGTTCGCGAGTATCATCATCATCGCGGCCAACAGCGGCGGTGCGTGGTCGCCCATCGGGGACGTGACGACGATTATGCTCTGGGTCAAAGGCAATGTGACCTCGGTGCCGCTGGTGGAATCGCTGCTGCTTCCCAGTCTCGTTTCGACGATCGTGCCGGTGTGGATCGCCTCGCGGTCGATGCACGGGATGATTACTTCGGACGGCACCGAGGACAAAGCCATGTCGAATGTCGAACAGGTACTGACCCCCCAGGGAGCGTCTGACAATGCTCATTCTGGGTGTCTCCTGCCTGTTGTTCGTACCGGTATTCAAGTCGCTGACGCATTTGCCGCCGTTTATGGGAATCATGGTCGGTCTCGGTATCATGTGGGTCTATACCGAATTGCTTTACCGGAAGAAGGTGGATGTGGCCGAGCGGGACAAACATCGGGTGACTCAGGTGATCCGCCATATCGATATTCCGACAATCCTCTTTTTCCTCGGGATTCTGCTGGCCGTGGCGGCCCTGCAGGCTACGAGGGATTCTGGATGCTGCGGCCGGGTTCCTCAACAGGGAACTGCATAATATTTATATCATCAACGTGATTATCGGCCTGATGTCCTCGATCGTCGATAACGTGCCGCTGGTGGCCGGGGCGATGGGGATGTATCCGATCGTGGATCCGGCGATGGTGGGTACGATGGCCGATCCCGCCTTTATGCAGCATTTCGTGCAGGACGGTCCGTTCTGGTTGTTCCTGGCCTACTGTGCAGGCGTAGGCGGCAGCCTGCTGATTATCGGCTCAGCTGCCGGTGTCGTGGTGATGGGACTCGAAAAGATCAATTTCGCGTGGTACCTGAAGCGGATTACGTTGATGGCACTGGCCGGATATCTGGCCGGAGCGGCGGTTTTCGTTTTAATCGAATGGCTTAAATTGGGTGCGGCGTTTTGATGATACTTGTGCGGACAATTATGGGGGATATTGATTGAGAAAAGAATGTTGCATACCGTCCGTAATGTGTTTTTTTTAGTTGAAAGGCCGACAGTTGCTTTTTGGAGTGTAAGGGAACCAAAACTTGATATTGATATGGAAACGGCCCGGAGATGCCTCCGGGCCGTTTCCATATTTTACTCTGATTTCGGGAAAGATGCTGTTAAAACAGTGCTGAGACTTTTCGCACTACTTCGTCCGGATCGGGATCGAGGTCGAAAACCAACGAGGGTTTCAGGTAGTGCAGCTCTTTGCCTTGCTGGAAATGTTTTTCACCGCCGCCGGTAATGTTCAGCATGATGATTTTTTCGGGATCGACCTCTCCGGATTTCACGGCTTTGATCAGCGTAGCGAGCGCGATGCCGGGAGCGGAGTAGATGTCCACGCCTTCGGTTTCCTCGAACAGTTTCTTTGCGGCACGGGCCTCTTCGTTCGTGGCTACGAGGATGTCTCCGCCGGTGTCGATCAGTGCATCGAACAGCCCGCCGCCGATCGGGTAGGGGGGCTTGCGGTTCGACAGAACCTTCGCGTCGATCGATTCGGCATCAATCCGGGCCTGATCGTCGTCGTAAGGGAGCATGGCGCGCGAACGTGCCCGCCAGGCATTGTACATTGGGACGAAAGGCAGGTTTTGCGATACCATCCAGTTTCATCTTGTGCGTGCCGAAGCGGCCGTCCTCGATCAGGCGTTGATTCGCTTCCCATGCCGCAATAGCCCCTGTGCCGCTGCCGATCGCCTGGAAGTAATAATCCGGAATGCGGCCGATGAAGGTCGTGGCCGAAAGTACGGTCGTTGCCATGCCGTCGCGGCGCGCGATGTTCTTGGCACCGCCTTCGGCGAGGAATTTATCGGATTTGAGCACCAGGTTGCTCAGGTGGATCGCATCGAAATAGTCGCCGCCTTTACGCGCCGCGATCAGTTTGACACAGTCGTTGAGCGGGGCGTCGAACCAAAGTGCATCGAGGTTGTCTTCCGGTACGCTCAGCAGCAGCGGAATGCGGTTGTCAGAGCAGACGCGCGCGAAAGCGCGGGCCGTATTCCCTGCCGATGCCACTACCAGCACTTTGTGTGCATGGTCTTCGCCGAGGCGTCCGCAAACCGAGTGAGGCCTCGGTCTCCTTGAACGAGCAGGTGCTCATGTGGGCGCCGATCTTGGGATAATAGCCGTTGAAGGTGATATAGAGGTTTTTCAGTCCGAGTGCAGCGGCCAGTTTCGAACTTTTTGTAAGTAACGGGGGCACACGAGCCTTTCAGCATTCTGCCGACCGGCAGCCATTGCGCGAAGCGGTAAATTCCCATTTCATCTCCGCCGGGCTCGATTTGCCGGGTCGTGTAACGGGCCCGGATCAGCGACGGTGAGCCGCCTTCGGGATCGTCGAGGAGCCAGCCCTCGTCTTCGAAGATTCGGCCGGTGGTTACATTTTGCAGGGAGTACTTCGTCGCGCTGAAATTTTTCATTATCTTAGTAAAAGTGGATTGGGACAAAATTTGCACGAACAAAATTAGCATAATTTTCGGGGTTTCGGGCTGTTGATGTCCTGAGAAAGGCCAATGCTCCAATAAAATACGTCTTTATACTTATAGCCTTTTTTGTGGAGGGCACGGATGTGGAGCCGGTCCTGAAAAGGGATGTTGTGGATTGGCCGTAAATGGTCCGGAGATTGTGAATTTACATTTTGATCATGCGAGTTTCGGTGGTCAGGGATTTATTCCGGCATATCTTTGTTGCCGGAAACGTCTTAGGACAATTATACTTCGTTGAGTCGGCGTTCCGCCGGGCGGGTGTCGCCGGATGGGGCCGGAGCGGTAGGAAACGTCCGTGGGATGGAATGATAATAGCATAACGGGGATATGGCAAAGAAAAAACGTGCGGTGAGAATGCTGGATCGTGACGTGAGCTGGATGTACTTCAACCGCCGCATCCTTCAAGAGGCCCAGCGCGATAACGTGCCGTTGCTCGAACGGTTCACTTTTCTGGGGATCTATTCGAACAATCTCGACGAATTCTACCGGGTGAGGGTTTCGGCGCTCAAACGGGTGGTCGAGTACGAGGAGGAACCGCACGGGGGACAGACGCGCGCCACCGCGCTGCGCGAATTGCGGTTGGTCGAAAAGTTGACGAAAGTTTATCTGCAGGAGTTCGAGGAGACTTTCGAACGGCTTAAAACCCGGTTGAAAGATCAGCATATTTACTTGATCGACGAAACGCAGTTGTCCGATTCGCAGGCCCGTTATATCAAGATGGTGTACCGCAACGACCTGAACAGTTCGACCTATCCGCTCATTACCACGCAGGGATCGCGCCTGGGCGACCTGACCGATTCAGGAATCTACCTGGCTGTGAAATTGTTGCGGACAGGACCGCGCAGCGGTAAGACGCTTCGTGACTTCGCGCTGATTGAACTGCCTACGCGCGAGTTCGGACGTTTCATCGTGCTGCCGCCCGAAAGAGGGCGCACCTGCATCATGTTCCTGGACGATGTCGTGCGGTTTTGTCTGCCGTTCATCTTTGCCGGATTGCATTACGACTCTTTCGAGGCTTATACGTTCAAATTTACGCGCGATGCCGAGATCGAGCTCGACAGCGGGATCGGTGTGGGGCTGGTCGAGCAGATCGCGCGAGGCGTGAAAAACCGCAGGAAAGGCGAGCCGGTGCGGTTGGTCTATGACAAGCAGATGCCCCGGGATATGCTGCGCCACATTCGCACGAAACTGCGTATCGACCGTTTCGACACGAGCGATGCCGGGTCGCGGTATCACAACATGAAGGACTTGATAGGATTTCCTTCCGTCGGACGCTCCGATCTGAAATTTCCCCCGCAGCCTCCGGTGCTCACCTCCCCGTTCGAGACCTATGGCAGCGCGTTGGAAGCTGTACGTACGAAGGATCGCTTCCTGCACTATCCCTATCATAGCTTTTCCAACTATATCCGGTTGCTGCGCGAAGCGGCGCTGAGCCGTGACGTGCGGAGCATCAAAACGACCGTTTACCGGCTGGCCAAGGATTCGAAGGTGGTCAAGGCGCTGATCTGTGCCGCCCGGCACGGTAAAGAGGTGACGGTAGTGGTCGAACTGATGGCCCGTTTCGACGAATCTTCGAACATCAGCTGGTCGAAGAAGATGCAGGATGCGGGCATCCATGTCCTGTTCGGCGTCGAGGGACTGAAGGTGCACAGCAAGCTTACCCACATCTCCTCGCCGAAGGGCGACATCGCGTGCATCAGTACGGGCAATTTCCACGAAGGGAATGCGAAACTCTATACCGATACGACACTGTTTACCGCCGACCGCCGCATTACGCGCGAGGTCGATGCGGTGTTCGATTTTATCCGCCACCCGTACCGTCCGGTCGTTTTCAGGCAACTGCTCGTCTCTCCGCAGGGCATGCGTTCCGGGATGGATGAAATGATCGATACGGAGATCGCCCATGCGCAGGCCGGCCGGAAAGCTTATATCCTGTGCAAAGTCAACCACATTACCGACGACAAGATTATCCGCAGGCTGTATGAAGCCTCTGCGGCCGGAGTGCAACTGCGCATGCTGGTACGCGGAAACTGCTCGGTCATTCCGGGTATCCCGGGCCTGAGTGAGAATATCGAGATCAGGGGCATTATCGACCGTTATTTGGAGCATTCGCGTATCTTTATCTTCTGTAACGGAGGCCGCGGCCGCGAACGTTATTTCATTGGCTCGGCCGATTGGATGACCCGCAATCTCGACCACCGGGTCGAGGTTTATGCCCCGGTGCACGATCGTGCGATTCAGGCCGAATTGCGCCGCATAATCGAATATGGCCTGCGGGACAATGTGGCTGCCCGGGTGGTGGACGGTACCGGTGAGAACAGACTTTATGAAAACGATCTGCCGCCTTTCCGTTCGCAAAGCGAGCTGTATCGTTTTTATACCGAACAGGCGAATGAACAGTTAACACAGAGGGAGCATGCTGGAAAGTAAACTCAATTTTGCCGCGATCGATATCGGATCGAATGCCGTACGGTTGCTGATCAAGGGGATACGCCCCGGCGAAACTGTCGATGAAATGACCAAGTGCGTGCTGTTGCGCATCCCCCTGCGATTGGGCGAGGATGCGTTCGGCAGCGGCCGGATCTCACAGGAGAAACAGAAGCGGCTGATGCGGACGATCAAATCGTTCCGGTTGCTGATGAAAGTTTTCGATGTAGTCAGTTACCGGGCCTGCGCGACCTCGGCCATGCGCGATGCTTCGAACGGCGGTCGCATTGCCGACCGGATTTACGCGAAAACCGGCATCCGCATCGAAATTATCGACGGTGTGGAAGAGGCGCGGATCGTTTACGACAGCCATATCGGCGACCTGCTCGAAAGCGAAGGGTGTTACATTTATGTCGATGTGGGGGGCGGCAGCACCGAAGTGAGCCTGATTCACGACGGCGAGTTGCATAGCTCCCGTTCTTACGATATCGGCACGGTGCGTATGCTCAGCGGGAAGGTCAGGGAACAGAGCTGGGAGGCGTTGCGCAGCGATATGGACGCGCTCCGCGATGCGTATCCCGGCCTGCAGATCATCGGTTCGGGCGGCAATATCAATAAATTGTACAGCCTGTCCGGGAAAAAATCCGACGGACAGTTGCCGGTAGCGACGCTCCAAAAACTGTACAACCGGCTCAAACCGCTTGATCCGGAGCAGCGCATGGAGCAATTCCGGCTCAATCCCGACCGGGCGGACGTGATCGTCCCTGCGGCTGAGATTTTTCTGACGATCGCCCGGCACGTCGAAGCTGCGACGATCTTCGTACCGACAATCGGGATCATCGACGGATTGACCCACACCCTTTGCGCCGACTATCTCCGGAATCATCCGGCCTGAGTTTCCGTTTCGGATGGCCTGTTTGGTGAAAATCCCGGAAACAGGTGGCGTTCGGGGCCTTTGTGTTTTAACCGTTCCGTTGCGTGGAATGCTTTCGGTTGTTTGTGAGATGCCTTCGTGTTTTCAAAAAAGGGTAGAGGGAAAGGGCTCCCTCTGTTTTATGCCGGTTATTGCCGAAAATGATTACTTTTGTGGGATTTTAATCGTTTCCTACCGCTAACCGCCTCTCCTATGTTGCTGCAATTCTTTTTTGTTTTGGTCGCGATCATCCTCGGTGCACGCCTCGGCGGTATCGGTCTCGGTGTAATGGGAGGCATCGGATTGGGTGTCCTTACTTTCATATTCGGGCTGCAACCGACTTCTCCGCCGATCGATGTGATGCTGATGATCGTAGCGGTCATCGCGGCGGCAGGATGTATGCAGGCGGCCGGGGGGCTCGACCTGATGGTACGGCAGGCGGAGAAACTGTTGCGCCGCAATCCTTCCCGGATTACGCTGCTCAGTCCGCTGGTGACTTACCTGTTTACTTTCGTAGCCGGAACCGGCCATGTGGCCTATTCGGTACTGCCGGTGATCGCCGAAGTGGCACGCGAAACGAAGATTCGTCCGGAACGCCCGATGGCCATTGCCGTCATCGCTTCGCAGCAGGCTATTACCGCGAGTCCGATTTCGGCGGCGACGGTTGCGCTGTTGAGCATGCTGACCGGTTACCACCTCTCTTTGCTCGATATCTTGATGATCAGTATACCTTCGACGATCGTAGGGGTGCTGCTCGGCGCACTTTATTCGCTGCGTGTGGGCAAGGATCTCGAAGTGGACCCCGAATACCTGCGCCGGTTGGAAGCGGGAGAGTTCGATGAGGCGGTTAAAGGAGCCGAGGCGCTGAAATCTCCATGGAAAGCGGCCGTGTCGGTGGGTATTTTCGTGTTGGCCACGGTGCTGATCGTGCTGTTCGGTTCCATCGAGGAGCTACGCCGCAACGGGGATACGATGTTGCAGATGCCGTCGGTGATCGAGATATTGATGTTGTCCGCGGCGGCGTTGATCCTGTTGATTACCCGTACGAACGGGATCAAGGCAGCGCAGGGATCGGTCTTTTTCTGCCGGTATGCAAGCGGTCGTCGCGATTTTCGGTATCGCCTGGATGGGTGATACGTTTCTCAACGGCAATATGACCGAACTGCGCGCTTCGATCGAAGGCGTGGTCACCTCTATGCCGTGGCTTTTCGGAATAGCTCTTTTCGTGATGTCGATCCTGCTTTACAGCCAGGCGGCCACCGTGCGGGCTTTGATGCCGCTGGGCATTGCGCTGGGTATTTCACCGTGGATGCTGGTGGCGTTGTTTCCTGCCGTGAACGGTTATTTTTTCATTCCGAATTATCCGACCGTCGTCGCCGCGATCAACTTCGACCGCACCGGTACCACCCGGATCGGCAAATACGTGCTGAATCATTCGTTCATGATGCCGGGGCTGATCGCAACGATCGGGGCCATGTTGACCGGCCTGTTGCTGATCCAGTTTTTGGGACGGTAATTTCTGCTAAAATCTTTGCCAGGAGATTTTTTGATTTTCCCTGCCAGTGTTTCTTGTCTGTATCTCCCCGCCTGTCCACCGGCATTCCGAGTTTAGCTCCCGGTCGTATTTCCTAGCCAACGTTTTTCGGGGATGTTCGACGGGAAACGATCTATCCCGTTTTCCCGATTTTAAGATGCGGCGCTCTCTTCGTCCGGTTCATCCGGATCGGGCGATCCTTCGTGTCCAGCCCGTTCGTGCAGGGCGTTCTGCGCTTTGAAGTGGGATTGGAACTTGGTGGTGATGTAAACCGTGAAGATCGGAAACATCATCATGCCCGATGCGGCCAGTACCACCGTGAGCACTTTGCCCATCGGCGTAACGGCGAATATGTTGGCTCCCACTGTGGTGACGTTCATGAAAGCCCACCACACCGCAGAGCCGTAGTTGGTCACATTGGGGTTCGGTCCGTGTTCCAGCTGGTAGAAGATCAGGGTGGAGAAGTAGATCAGCGCGAGCAGGGTCACGACATACGAAACCAGCAGGTTGGTAACCCGGCTGCGTGTGATCCAACCCACCATCACGGCCAGTCCGTACCCTCCCCGAACCAGCGGCATCAGCTTGAAAATATAGTAGGCCTCTTGCGTAAGCGGCATCTGGCTGTGGTCGGCGATGTTCAGGTAGGGGATCGAAACGAGCAGGAAGATGAGGTTGTGCCACAGGTAGTGCCATTTCCGTTCGCTGAGGTAGAAACGGAAGAGGAAATCGCTCATGAAGATCAGGCAGACCCACAGTTGAATTTGCAGGTAGGCGTGGTAATAGTTTTGTGCCGCATCGTGGAAGGTTTCGAACGACAGGGCGGCGATGACCAGCACACTGCCCAGCAAGACCAGAATATTTAATCCGTCGCGGATGCCGAGCATTACACGGCTGTGTTTCACGGAATGCCGTGATGCGGGGGAAGGAGGCGGCGATACGGATTGGACGGGAGTGCCGGACGGGGTATTCTGTTGCTTCATAGCTCGGAATGGATTTGATCTGAACTATTTAGACAAAAAACGTGCCTGTACGCGTTCAGAAACATGTAGCTTTTCATCTGGAAAGCCTTGTCGCCTTGCTTCGCGGGGTATGCCGGAACCGCTCGGGAATCCAGGCCCGCTGGAAGCCGGAAAGCAGTTTTACCGCTTCGAGGCGAATGCGTAGCTAATGCGTACGAAACATGTTGCGGCGCGGCGTGGTGGCAGAGTTGAAGTTCACCACTTTGGGCCGGTAGTTGCCGATATTGTCGACGCCAAGGGAGAGTCCGAACATGTCCTTGAAGTCGAAATTGACCGCGGCATTACAGATTACATATCCTTGCTGACGGGCCGAATAGGAACCCATCCAAAATTTGAGGTCTTTCATCGAACCGCTGCCCATGCCGCTCAGGTCGACGATCGGCATGAAGTCCTCATAGGTTTTCGCGCCTACGTAACGCAGCGTGGCGTTGAGGTTGATGCGGCAGCCGGGGCTGGCCGAGAAACTGTAATCGGCCTGGAATGTCGCCGTGTGCGGACTGGGGTAGATATACTGTGTCGATTCCTGAGACGCGTCGTCGATCTGGAACAGGTAGTTGTAATCGGCCCGGATGAACAATCCTTTGCAAATGCGCCAACGGGCGAGCAGTTCGAGCCCTCCCATTTCGCTGCGGCGGACATTCTCGTATTGCAGGATCGTTTTGGTCTCTTCCATGTGGCCGCGCACATCGATCTTGTTGCGGAAGTAGCTGTTGTACAGGGTGGCCGACATGTTGAACCCGCTGGTGGTGAACTCTCCGGCCAGCGACAGGTAGTGGTTCGTTTCCGGCTTGAGGTTTGCGTTGCCCCGGATGTAGGTCTGGCCTTGCATCGGCACCTGGAATTCCATGTAGAGCTCTTTGAGCGACGGGTTGCGGTAGCCGTTGGCGTAATTGCCCCGGATTGTGAACTTGCCGATGTTGTATTTGATCGACGCTTTGGGCGTGACGTGCCAGCCGAAGCGGTTGTTCCAGTCGGCGCGGACTCCTACCGTGAAGCTCAGGGCTTTTTGCGTGCGGATTTCGTCCTGCACGTACAGCGAACCTGTGTTCATGCTTTTCAGGTCGTCGTATCCGAGCGGATTCAGGTCGAAATGCAACTGTTCGTTGATCAACTCGAGCCCTGTGGTGAGCCGGTTGTATTCCCCGGCTTTGAGCGTCCACAGCAGTCGCGGCATGTTGTAGATGTGGTTCTGCTTGGGTAGCGTTACGCCGCTGAGGCTGTCCTGCCGGCGGAAATATTCGTCGCGGATGAAAGAAAGGTAAACCTTGTTGTTCTCGTTGGGCGAGTGCTCCATCAGCGCCTTGACGTTGTACCCCTCGTAGGATTCGAAGGTCCACGGTTTGCTGTTGTTCGACAACGGGTTCTCGTCGAGGATGCTGCCGTTGAAGTCGTAGCGGTGCTTGTTGAAATAGTTGCCGGAAAGTTCGAAACGGAACTTTTCGGAGAGCACATAGTCGAACCGCTGCCCCACGTTGATGTCCCGCCAGCCGCTGACGCTGAGTCCGCGGTCGTCGGGCGGCACGATGACGGTCGTGTCGTTCAGGTTGGTGCTCCCCACCACAAAGACCGGCATGCCCGTGGAAGGATCCATTTCGGGGCGCATGCCGACCACGTTGCCGCCCGGGCCGATCACTGGAACCATCTTCGGGGTCATTTTTTTGAGTTCCCCGGCTGCGTAATGGCGCACCTCGTCTTTGGTGCCGACGAGCTTGTAGGCATCTACGCTGCGGTATGAAAAAGTGGTGAGCGATTTGAGTTTCCCGGTGTTGAAGCCGACCGAGAGGTCCCCTTTTAGGTTGGGTAGGTCGAGTTTATTGCGGTAGGTGCGGATGTCGCGGTCGGTATTCGTGCCCCCGAGCGTTTCGTCCCCGTTTTTCTGATAGGGCGTGCCGTAACGCATCGATGCGTTCACTTCGACGCGTTGCTTGGGCATTTTGGTAATGATGTTCACGATAGCTCCCATCGCGTTCGAGCCGTAAAGCACCGACGAGGCACCGCGCACGATTTCGATCCGTTCGATGTTCGCGATGGGAAGGCGGGCGTAATCGACATTGCCGTACGTCTCTCCGGCCATGCGTTCCCCGTCCACCAGAAACAGGACATAGCGCGCATCGAGCCCCTGGAAAGAGAGCGACGAACCGTAACCCGCCTGATGGAACTCGACGCCTGCCAGTTCGTTTTCGAGCGCCTCCTGGATCGTCGCCACGCCCCGGCTCTCGAGGTCGCGCGCTGTGATGATACGATGTGATGACGGGGGTTTGTTTGAGTGTCAGCGGAGTACGGGTGGCTGTGACCACGACGTCCTGCATTTCGACCGAGAGCGTGTCTTTTCGCGGGACTGCGTCTTCATTTCCCGGAGTACAAAATCCACGGCCGGTTACACCTGACAGGAACAGTACGGTACACAACAACGCCTTTTTCATCTCGCTTCGTTCTGGGGTTCGGTTTGCAAAGCTAACTTTTTTTAATGAAAAAAAGCGGAAAACCTGTGTCTGAAACGGAAAAACCGGAACAGTTTTGTACCTTTGCTGTTCAAAAAACGGATATGCGCATTCCGGATACTTCCCTTAAAATATTGTTGTTGTTGACCGTATCGTTACTGGCAGTCGCGTGTACGCGCACGGCCGACGATTTCGAGGTGTGGGGGCTCGATGTTTCCTTCGCGGCACCAGAAAGATGTCGACTGGGAGAAGGTGTTGCAGCATGAACAGCCGCATTTCGTCTTTATCAAGGCCACTGAAGGAACCCTGATCGTCGATCCGACTTATGCGAAGCACCGCGCCGAACTGGAAAGTGCCGGTGTCCTGTGGGGGGCCTATCATTTTTTCGGGCATCGCACGCCCGGCAAGGAGCAGGCGCGTAATTTCATCAAAACGGCCCGGCTCAAAAGGGGCAACATCCTGCCGGTGCTCGACATCGAGTGGCACCGCTTTATGAAGGATCCGAAACGTTCGGCCCGCGAGGCGAAGAATTTCTGCCGCGAGATCAAGCACTATTACGGTGTCAACCCGATCATCTATTGCTCGACCAATTTTTACGAAAAATACCTGGCGGACACCTTTCCCGAAGACGAATACGTACTGTGGATCGCAGATTACCGGGAGTGTCCCACCCTGCGGTGGCAGCTCTGGCAGCACACCGATTCGCACCGGATTCCGGGCATCCCGGGCAAGGTTGACCGCAACGTATTTTCAGGCAGTGCCGAAGAGTTTAAAAAGCTGATATTGTAATGAACATCGAAACGGATTTTCTGGTTATCGGCAGTGGGATAGCCGGTCTCAGTTACGCGCTCAAGGCGGCTGAAGTAGGCAAGGTGGTGATCGTCACCAAAGGCGAAATGAACGAGTGCAACACGGATTACGCCCAGGGAGGGATCGCCTCGGTGATGTACGATCCCGATACGTTCGAGAAACATATCCGGGACACATTGGTTTGCGGTGCGGGGATTTGCGACCGTGCGGCGGTCGAGCAGGTGGTGACCCGTGCGCCGGAGGTGATCAAGCAGCTGATCGCGTGGGGAGTCAAGTTCGACAAAGAAGGCACCGGACGCTATGAACTGGCCCGTGAAGGCGGCCACAGCGAACACCGTATCCTGCACCACAAGGATATCACCGGCCATGAGATCGAGCGGGCGCTGATGCGCAAGGTGAAACGGCACCACAACATAGAGATTCTCGAACATCATTTTGCCGTCGATATCCTCACGCAGCACCATCTGGGTAAATTGGTCCGGAAGAGTACGCCCGACATTACCTGTTTCGGCGCATATGTCCTGAACCTGAAAAAACACGAAATTTACACGGTACTTTCGAAAATCACCGTGCTGGCTACCGGCGGGGTAGGCAACATCTACCACACGACGACCAATCCTTCAGTGGCTACCGGCGACGGCATCGCGATGGTGCACCGGGCGAAGGGTATCGTCGAAAACATGGAGTTCATCCAGTTTCATCCGACGTCGCTCTATAATCCGGGGAGCGTCCGTCATTCCTGATCAGCGAGGCGATGCGCGGTTTCGGCGGCATCCTGCGGCTGCAGAACGGCAAGGAGTTCATGCACAAATACCACCCGATGGGCTCGCTCGCGCCGCGCGACGTCGTAGCCCGCGGTATCGACCACGAACTGAAGATTTCGGGCGAGGAGTTCGTGTACCTCGATATTACGCACAAGGATCCCCGCGAGGTGACAGACCATTTCCCGAATATCTACAAGAAATGCCTTTCGGTGGGTATCGACCTGACCAAGGATATGATTCCGGTAGTGCCCGCAGCGCATTATTGCTGCGGCGGCGTGAAAGTCGACCTGAACGGGCAGTCGTCAATCCGGCGGCTGTACGCGTTGGGCGAAACCTCTTCCACCGGATTGCACGGCGGTAACCGCCTCGCATCCAACTCGCTGATGGAAGCGGCCGTTTATGCCGACGCTGCGGTACGCCATTCGATAGGCAGGATCGACGGCATAGAACTGCAGCGCGATATCCCGGCGTGGGATTACGAGGGGACGACGATGCCTGAGGAGATGGCGCTCATTACGCAGAATTACAAGGAGATGCAGCAGATTATGAGCAATTATGTGGGTATTGTCCGCTCGAACCTGCGGCTCGAACGTGCCAAACGCCGGCTGGAGATTATCTTCAAGGAGACCGAAGAACTCTATTCGAAGCTGACGCTGAGCCAGGACCTTTGCGAACTGCGCAACATGATCGCCGTGGGCTATCTCATAATCAAGCATGCCGAGGCTTTGCACCAGAGCATCGGACTGCACTATTCGACCGACTATCCGCCCGCGAGGTCGAATGACAACAATGGATAATTTAACCTGAGTCCGGGATTGTCCAAGCGGCCCCGGACGCAGCATTTTACGATATGGACTTACAACAGGAAATCGCGCGTCGGCGCACATTCGCCATCATCAGCCACCCGGATGCGGGTAAAACCACCCTGACCGAGAAACTGCTGCTTTTCGGCGGCGCGATTCACGTGGCCGGAGCCGTCAAGTCGAACAAGATCAAGAAGGGAGCCACTTCTGACTTTATGGAAATCGAGCGGCAGAGGGGTATTTCGGTCGCGACCTCGGTGATGGGTTTCGAGTATAAGGATTGCAAGATCAATATCCTCGATACGCCGGGGCACGAGGATTTTGCCGAAGACACCTACCGCACGCTGACGGCGGTCGATAGCGTGATCATCGTGGTCGACGGTGCGAAAGGTGTCGAGACCCAGACGCGTAAGCTGATGGAGGTTTGCCGTATGCGCAAGACCCCGGTGATGGTTTTCATCAATAAACTCGACCGTCCGTGCAAGGATCCGTTCGACCTGCTCGACGAGATCGAGGCCGAACTGAAGATCAAAGTACGTCCGCTGGCGTGGCCGATCAGCACCGGTCCCACGTTTAAAGGTGTTTACGACCTCTATGCCGACCGGTTGTCGCTGTTTTTCACCGAAGACAAGCAGCGTGCCGAAGGGGTGGAGCTGGACGTTAAACTGGACGATCCGGCCATCGATCAATATATCGCACCTTTTACCAAGCACCTGCGCGACGACCTGGAGCTGGTCGAGGGGGTTTACCCGGAGTTCGATCTGGACAGCTACCGTCGCGGCGAAGTGGCTCCGGTCTTTTTCGGCAGTGCGCTTAACAATTTCGGCGTGCGCGAATTGCTCGACTGTTTCATCCGCATTGCCCCGTCGCCCGGGGTGAGCCATACCGAGCAGCGGGATATCCGCCCCGACGAACCGAAACTGACCGGTTTCATCTTCAAGATTCATGCGAACATGGATCCGAACCACCGTGACCGCATCGCATTCCTGAAAATCTGTTCAGGCGTTTTTGAACGCAATAAGTCCTACCCTGCATGTTCCGTCGGGCAAGGGAATGAAATTCGCCGCGCCGACCGCGTTCATGGCTGAGAAAAAATCTGTGATCGACGAAGCTTTCCCCGGTGATATCGTCGGTTTGCACGATACGGGAAACTTCAAGATCGGCGATACGTTCACCGAAGGCGAAAAGCTCCGTTTTACCGGTATTCCCAGTTTCTCGCCCGAATTGTTCCGCTATATCGAAAACGCCGATCCGATGAAATTCAAACAGTTGGCCAAAGGCGTCGACCAGTTGATGGACGAGGGTGTCGCACAGTTGTTTACCAGCAAGATGAACGGCCGCAAGATCATCGGCACGGTGGGCGCGTTACAGTTCGAGGTGATCGAGTACCGTTTGGAACACGAATACGGTGCGAAATGCCGTTACGAACCGATCCAAATCCACAAGGCGTGCTGGATCGAGTCCGACAACCGCGAACAGTTGGAGGATTTCCGTAAGCGCAAGTACAACAATATGGCGTTAGACAAGCGCGGACGCGAGGTATTCCCTGGCCGATACTTCCTATGCGCTGTCCCTGGCAATGGAAAAATTTCCCGACATCAAATTCCATTTTACGTCCGAGTTTTAGACGGGGTTTCGTCCGGGGAACGGCACGATGACGCGGCATGAGGATTCCCCCCGGGTGTGTCCGGATTCAGGATGTACGTTTTCCCGGCTTTCTTGGCTTGTACGCCGTCGGCGTTCTTTTTGTCGGCCAGTGCGCAGCATATGTGTTCCCGGTCGATGTTTTCGGGTGTTAATGTGATGATTCCCATGTGATTTTTTGAAACAGTGGCCGGAATCCGTTTCGGCTAAAAGTCGTCGCCGACAGAGTCCGTATGCTGGATCAGTCGTTCGACCAAATCGTTTACCTCGCTGAAATCGAAGCCCAAGCCCGCTCCGTAACGCAGGAGTTTGGTGCGCAGGTCGTAACTGTTTTTAGCTTTGACGGTGCGCATTTTGCGGCGAAGTTGTTCTTCGAGTTTACCGCTCATGTCGTGTGCGTCGAGTTGTGCGACGGCCTCGGCGATGGTCTCCTCGCTGATCTGTTTCGTGCGCAGCCCCGAGCGGATTTTGTAACTGCCCCAGCGGCTCAGCGTCGCTTTTTTCACGCACGTAGGCGGCGGCGTAGCGGGTATCGTCGATGAATTTCTGCTCGGTCAGCTTCCGAATAATGCTTTCGTGCGCAGAAGGGTCGACTCCCCAGCGGTAAAGCGCCTTCCGGGCATCCGAGGTGCATTTCTCACTCTTCGCACACAAATTCATCAGCAGCCGGAGCGCCTGTTCCGGGGTTTTCGCGGCTTTCTCCCGCCGGGGAAAGGCGGTTTCGTTGCCGGAGATACGTTTCGTCAATTTCGCCATGCACGCACCATCCTTTCCTTATCGAATATGTCCCGGCGCAATTCAGCTCCGGTGTAGCCTTCTGTGTGCAACATTTGCAGCATTTCGGAACCGAATTGTTCGTTGATTTCGAAATAGAGCGCTCCGCCGGGACGCAACAGTGTCTGTCCGTGTTTTGCGATCGCGCGGTAAAATTTCAGCGGATCGTTGTCGGGAACGAACAGGGCGAGCGCCGGCTCGTGATTCAGAACGTTGGGTCGCATCAGGTTCCGTTCCCCGTCGGTGACATACGGAGGGTTGCTGACGACCACGTCGAATGTTCCGGGGGCAAATTCCGGCGGGAGATCCGGTCCTAAAATGTCATGCAGTAGAAAAGCGACCGCCGTATGATTGAACGTGGCGTTTTCCGCAGCGATTGCCAACGCTTCGGCCGAGACGTCGAGCGCCGTTACTTCCGAATGCCGCAGTTCTGCTGCCAGTGATACGGCGATACATCCGCTTCCAGTACCGATGTCGAGCAGGCGGAGCGGAGCGGGCCCAGACGATTCGCGTAGCACATGGGCCGGCCGGTGCGGTTTTGTCAGGTTTCGGCCGGCCGGATATCGTTTTGTCGGGTTTGGACCGGTATGCTCAGCAATGATCCATGCGACCAACTCTTCCGTTTCCGGGCGGGGAATCAGGACTCCTTCACGGACGGTGAAGGGCCTGCCGTAAAATTCGGTACGGCCGATGATGTACTGTATGGGGCGTCCTTCCTCTATGTCCCTGATTATTTCTCGCATGCGTATTTCCGTGCTTTCCGGGCACGCAGCATCCGGCTCGACCACGACATCGGTGAACCGCATTTTGAACAGTTCGTCACAGAGCAGGGCCGTGGCGGCACGCGCCTCGTGTCCATCGTACAGGGAGGCTGCGGCGGCGTGGAGCGTATCCCAGAGTTCGCGGCGTGTCGGCATGGTTCGGAGAAACGTTACGTTTCCTGCAAATGTAATGTTTTCCGCAGACAAGTGTACGGGTCGATTCGGGAAATGAACCGGACGAGGTTCCGAAAAACATGTGCCTTTCCCCTTCGCAAGGCATTTGATCCGGATATGCGCCCCGGATGCAGCCTCCGGAAAACAGTCGTTCCGGTTCCGCAGAGGGTACCGGAACGACAGACTCATTAAACCATAAACAGTGTGAAACAATGTTGCAACCGAGCCGGGCACCGGAATTTGTCCGGCTCGGTTACGATGCAGCAGAGGGCGGTATGGGACAAGTTATTGGGCAGGATCAGGGTGGCCGCTGCGAGCAGCCGCACGCCGAGCTGTCCGGTGCGCCGTGTTGTGGATGTTATTCGGTTATTCATAATAATCAAGCGTTAAATTCAGGGTGTACAATTAATCCGGTCAGGGAACGAAAGTGAACGGAACGTAGATCGTAGCGTTGATTGTCGGTTGGTCGGCTCCCGGAACGGTATAGGTAACGATCAGTTTGAGTTTGTATTTTTTGCCTGCGTCGGGTTTACCGGCATAAAAGACAAATTTCAGATAATCCTCTTCCGGGGTAGTGACGGCTTTATTGCCAGCTTCTTTCTGATGCGGATTTTCGAGGCTGATTATCGCCGGAGTCCCGTCTTTTCCGTCCCAGTCGTCGGTAACCTTTGTCCCTATGGACTTAGACACCGGAATCGGGTCGGTATCGGAAAGTTGTTTGAACAGGTCGGCCGTCACGCCGATTTGTGCGAGTGCATTGCCGAACGGCACTTGTATCGTATTGTTTGCCGGCCATTCCGAAAGTTTGAATTCGACCGTGGGTGTGGTATATTCGGTACGGAAAAATGCGATCGGTTTGGTGATCGTGATCTGCTCTCCGCTGACCAGGTCGGTCAGCCACATCTTCACGTCGATCCCTCTGGAGCGCGCATCGGCGTCCGGGAACTGGAACACATAACTGGGTTGCAATTTCCATTCGCGTTTGTCGGGATCGGTCGTTTCGAGCCAGAACATCCCTCGTATCTCGTCCGGAGCATCCACTTTACAGGAATCCACCCGGACGGTGCTCAGGTCGAACATTGTCTCGCTGCCGGACGAGATCGGGCGTGCCTGCAGTGTCACCGGCGTATAAAGATAAGCCGACCCGTCGAGTTTTTGCGTACGAGCAGGCCGGGAACAGTTTCATTGCTACCATGTCCGGCGTCAACTTGACCGTTGTGGTGAGGTCGCCCAGATAAGTCGAGGTGATCTGCACCTGCTGGCCGTTGGCATCCTCATATTTGAGCACCAATGCAATCAGCGACGAACTGTAATAAGCGCCCGATTTGACGGAAACCGTTGCGATCCATTCGCCGTCGATCGTTCCTCCCTGTGCGTCCTTGTGCGGCTGTACATCGGTCAGCTCGTATTCCGGAATCGAGGTTCCGTAAGATGAACGGGTGATGTGGGAGGCCGGCACGTCGAGCGAAAGGTTTTCCTTCGTTACGACGAAATTCGACGGATTGACGCGAAACGGTATGTCGAACGTTTTACCGTTCTGGACGATATATTCGGGATTGAGGATTACCAGTGCGGTGGGGATCGGTTTCTTCAACGTGTCGATATCGTCTTTCATCTTACTGCATCCGCCGCATAGCAACAACATCCCGGCAATTGCACAATAAATCGTACTTTTTGCATGATATTCAATTTTGATCATTCAATTCATTATCTTATACCGGATCTTTCTGATTACAACATGACCGCGCGTACAGAGTGCGTGACTCCGGCAGGCGTAATCACAGATTCACCTGTTTCCAAACGCAAAGACTGACCGTCAAGCGCAATTTCCGCTTCCACAGTTTCCGCGTTGAACGCGACGTGGCAAAAAACTGACCCATGCATCGAAAGGTGCGGTGTGTTCGCTCAGTCTCTGTCCTGCGTCGAACAAAAACAACGTAGCATTGCCCGACTCATTCTTCAGTACCTGATACCTCCATCCGCATAATCGATCTGGTTGGCAATGAACATAACGTATGATTTCGAAAACGATTCTTTCATACTATGTCAGTTTATTGAATCCCTCGGCAATCTTCCCTATCGCTCGAGCTATGTCCACTGCCGAATTTCCCGGTCAGTGCATCCGTCATCTACGGCAACGGGCAGGCTGTGCCTGCCAAACCTGTTTTCATCCCGGGTAATTCCCAGTTCAGTGTACGGTCACTTTATACGAGAAAACCCCGCGACGAGTTTTATAGGCAATATAAAAATCAGACTCATTGCAAAAAGTGACGCGGAACACTCGTTCCTTCACTCCTTTTATGGAGCCTTCGAGCATGATTAAACCGCTATCGTCGTAAATGCGGTCAATCGTGAGTTCCGATGACATCGTTCCTTGAGCGTAACGCGAATCGGTGTTAACCATGGTTACTGTTTCAACCACGTCAAAACGCCTACCGCTTTTGATAAGTTTTTCCACATCGGACAACCGAGGCATCTGGCTCGAATACGCTACGCCGAACAGAGAAGTTTCAGCAGTCGAGCTTACACCGCTCAGCCAATTGAATTTCGTTCCGTCGCTACGCATCTGCACCATATAAATGACATTCCCCCCCAAGATAGCTGACTGCATTTTCATTTTATCTATAGCGCGACGCTTCACGCGTTCCTGGTTTGAAAATTCGGTCGTTCCTTTCGCTTTGGAGCTCACGTCATCGAGTTTATACAACCCTTTCACCTCAGATTCGACCCCCGCTATGGCAACTTGCTGCCATTCCATGGGTGAAGAGAGACGGCGAAATGAAGTGCGGGCGGCAAATTCCTGTACGCGGCCGCTACGAAACACGATTTTACTGATTGCATTCAACGACAAACTGTTATTATGAGACTCGCCGGGATATTGAAACATGGCAGCCGTTTCGGTAACCTCAACGACATTACACGGAATGACCCCCTCGTGGGTATAAATCGTATCCACCTGGGCCGACGCAGTACAGAGTCCTGCGAACAAGGCCATAAACATAAAAATAGTCTTCATGGGCATATTGTATTTTGAAAAAAGACGACAGAATCCCTGCCGTCTTTTTTCGTTACACGATGTCAGGTACGTCAGCCATCATTATTTTAACGCGGTAAAATGGTCACGGTTTCGACAAGATCCCCTGTCGATGAACTTGTCAAACGCAAGGTAATGGTTACCGGCTGACCTGAAGTACCGCTTTTCGACTTGAGTTCATCAGCCATTTTATCGAGTACGGATTCGGCCGTTTCGACAGTCATAGCCTGATTGAATACGTTCCCGTTGTAAAGTCGTTTCCAGCAAATCAAGCGCTTGATCGACCAAAGCAATTTCGCTCTGAGACATGTCGCCCGGGTCGGTTATCGCCGCAGTCAGTTTAAAAAAATAGTAGTCCGTCTCCTCTTTGTCATTATTGCAGGGAGGAAAATGCAACAATGCTACTGATAGCTACCAGCAATGTCGCCAAAAAAGATTTGATTTTCATAATACATAGGTTTTTAAAGTGATTGGAAATAAATTATTCGGGTTATGGCACAGGAGTTGTTTCAGGAGTACCCTGATAGCCGACCAGCAGACCGAATCCGGAGGCATCCGCCCAGCGGTAGGTCTTTTTGAAATACGCGTTCAATTCCGACATTTTGACATCCGGCTGCGGGGTGTAACAGGTCAGCCCGCAAAAATCATCCGGATGGAGCCGCATGTCGGGGGGGTAATGTCTGGTACACATCACCTGTTAGCACTACGGCATCGGCCAGTGCCTTGCAGAAAGCCTCGTAGTCGGATTGCAGTTCCGGGACTCCTTCGCTTTCCAGCGCAAGTACCTGCCGTAGATCCTGATAGGGCGAATCTTCATATGTATAGGCCCGGTCTTTCAGCTTGTCATAAAACAGTTCAGGATCCGCCGTCACTTTTTCCATCAACGCGCGCGTCGCCGTTGCCAATCCGTCGAGCCGGTCGGGTACGTACCGCCGACAGAGTCAGCAGGTCGGCCTCGTCTTCCAGGCAGCGTGTTGTAAAAAGCGCAACTGGTCTGGATCAGGTGATAAAAATCGGCGGCAGGCTGTGCGAACATAGCTTCCGTGATGTATTGGAACGGCAGGCTGGCACCGGGCAATGTGGCCGATGAAGCCACGTACATTCCGCATTTGTCTTTCAGCGCATAGGCGGTTTCGACATTGCCCATCAGGCAGGCGTGCATCAGGATAAAGTCGTACTTGATCGGCAGCAATTCGGCCAGGTCGTTCACTTCCACATCGGTTCCGTACCTGTCGCCCCCGGCGATTGCGCGTGTTTGGGGGGTATCATGTTCGTCATCCGTGGGCACCAACTCGTCGGCGAAAGCGGGCCACCAACCCGAACCGTGCGATGCGATCACGAGCCCCTGCGACGGGGCCGGATACATCCGGATCGCGTCTTCGAGTACGCCGCGCATCACCGCTTTGTCGGTCGCGTTCTGCTCCGGATAACTTTTGACCACACGGCTTACGATCGCATCGGTTTGATCCGGGACGATTTCAAGCAGCACAGGATTCGGGAACTGTGTCGTATGGGGCGAAGGGTCGAGGTAAACGAGCAGGTTGCCGTCGATATCATCGTTCCATCCGGCCTCGAGCCTGTTCAGGTTCGTCCATTGCTCCTGCCACAGGTTCACGTCGCCGATCATGTAGACCAGCACGGTGCGGGCGCGCCCTTCGTGCGGCGCGTCGCCTCCTTGGGATTCGTCGTTTTCTTTGCCGCACGAAAATGCACCGGCGCAAAGCAGCACTGCTGCAGCGCCGCACAGTACTTCCCGGATTCTACGATTACAATAATTTGTCATTAATTGGGAGATTGGGATTAAGATTTTGAGCCGGACATGGAGAATGCGGGAATACAATGTCAACCGGCCGGGATGCACGGCCGACAGCAGAATTGCGCTGTGTATGTACATCGGCGTACAAAGGAACGTAATAAATACCGGGCTTCCGGCGAGACGGAGCACGAATATGTGTCATTCCGGAAAAATCAAGTGTCATCGCGGCAAAATCTGGGCTGTTGCGGATTTCGGTCTGTATTTACAGCCGGGAACATTGTATGGCTGCTGATGTTTGTCTATCTTTGGGGAAATGCTGTGTACATCTATGTTCCGCCTATATTCCGCTCTCCTCTTCCGTATCTTCGCGGTCGCCTTTTCGGCCGTTGCGGCGGGTGTTTGCATTCCGGCTGCGGCACAGCCGGCAGCCGATACGCTTTATACGCTCGATGGGGCGTATGCGCTCGCCGGGAAAAACGGCGCGTTGGCCCGGCAGATACTGATTCGCTGGAAAGACAACATCCTTCGAAGGGACATGCCGCGATTCCGCGATACAAAATCGTGGCGGCGAGGGCTTTTGTCGCGTCGCGTGACCTGAATCCCCGCCGGGCACTGCTTTACCTGCATTCGATCGCCGACACCGACGAGCTTCGGAATGATCCGGAAACCGATCTTTTCATTACGGCATTGATGTGCAACGAGTACCAGGTGCTGAACCGGCACGACGAGATGCTTCGCAGCATGTTGCTCTACCTGGATAAGGCCCGCAAGTACAAAAACCGGTTACGCGAAGCGGTCGCTCTGTTATACCTGGGGGATACGTACAGTCGGGACGGAGCACATGAAAAAGGGTTGCAGCACCTTCGTGCTGCACAGGAAATTTTACGGACTCAGACCGGGAACAAGAAGGTGACCGATTATTTGTTGTGGAGCCGCGAATTGGAAGCCGAGGCCTGTTTCCGGGCCGGAGATTATTCCGGGGCGATCCGCATCACCCGGGACCTGATCGCATGGTACGGTCGCCTCACCCGCCAGCAGCGTGCCGGAACAGAGGTAGAAGAGGACCGGAATTTGAATTTCCGGCAGGCCCAAAACCATATTTCACTCGCACGGCTCTACGCGTTGAACGGCGAAACGGCCCAAGCCGCCGGCGCATATGCCGAGGCGCAGCGGTTGCTGGCGAATACGGACAAAGTGCTGAGTCCGCAAATGCACGAACTGGCTCTCGATTACCTCAAGGCGGCGGGACGTTACCCCGAGGCACTCCGGCGTGCGCGGCAATACCTCGACGAGGCGCGTGTCGGCGATACGGTCAACCTGTTCAACCTTGCAGCCAAACGGCAATTGAGCGATATTTACCGTCATCTGGGCGATTACCCGCATGCATGGAATATGGAACATCAGGCCGCAGTGCTTGCCGACAGCCTTTATGCACGGGCAAACTACGAGACCGCCCTCGAATTGCGGACCGTATACGAAACGACTGAACAGCAGGCGCAGATATTGCGGCAGCAGGTTACGATCTCCCGCATCCGGACGGTTGCAGGGATATTATTAATCGGAATTGTTGCACTCGGCATTATCCTCTGGTTGCTGTGGTGGAACGGTCGCCGGGTCAAGCGGAAAAACCGACAGCTGTTCGAGCAGGTTGCCCAGTTGGGTGAAGCCCGGAAAGAGTTGCACCGTATCCGCCGGGCACTGCAGGAACAGGAACCACAGCGGCCGGAGGAGGGTGATAACCAGTTGTATGCCGCTCTAGACCGGCTGATGCGGGAGCAGGAGCGCTTTAGGGACCCGAACCTGACGCGTGAACAGGTTGCCGCCGAACTGGGCACCAATAAACTTTACCTTTCGAGAGCGATTGCAGAGCACTGTTCGATGACCTTCCTCGAGTATACGAACCATCTGCGGCTCGAGTGTGCGAAAGCGACGCTGCTGTGCGACCACACGACGAAAATCGAGGCGATCGCGGCCTGCTCCGGATTCAATTCCGTGAGGACTTTTTACCGCCTGTTTCAGAAGTATTACCGCCTGACACCGTCCGAATTCCGGAGAGTCGCGTCGTCGTACAAAACCCATCCCTGCTGAATGAAGAGTATAAGAGCGGCTGTTGCAGCTTTTTGTGACGTTCTGCAGGGGTAAACGGGGATGCCGGATTGTCGAATCACTTTGTTCCGATCCCAATAAAAAAGTGCAATAACTGAATCGTCAGTATATTGCACCTTTCTTAAAATGGGATACTTGCGATCCCCTCCCGGATAGACGACCCGGGCCTCAGGGCCCAGTCATATCCTGTGGTTAGAATTTCCAGCCGACCATCACTTCCATCGTGGCGTTGCGCAGGTCCAGCGGATCATTTGTGCGCTGAAGGTTCGTCAGCCCGATGTTGTAGCGGCCTTCGATCATCAGCCCGCAGTTGAAGTCGTAACCCAAGCCCACCAGCGCGTCTACGTTGTATTTGTTGATAACGGGCTTCAGGCTCGGACTTCCGGTTGCTTTCGAAGTCACCAGATAACCGAACTGTGCGCCGAGCTGTACGTTCATGCCGCCGATCAGGTAGTATTTGGTCACGACGGGCAGGTACACATAGCTGAGTCGGGTATCGAACGCTTCGCCCGCCATTTTTTGATGGTACCCCTGCTGGCTCCATAACAGTTCGGCTTGTATGCTGAACCAGTTGTTGATGTCGCGCTCGGCAAACATACCGGCAACGACGCCAGCTTTCATTTTCGTCCCCTCGAGACCGTTCACGTTCGCGAAAGTGGCACCTACTTTAGGACCGAATCCCCAACCCTGGGCCGAGGCGGTGGCCGTTACACACAGCATTGCAAAAATGCAAGTAAACCTTTTTTCATGGTAATACCGATTTAATTAAAAATAATCTTGTATAGGTTCTTCTTCGGTTCAGGTTGCTACCGAACCCAATCTACCGTACGTGTTTCAAAAAAGGTGCCATAAACGAACGAAGCACTGCACCCGGGCTTGCGCTTCGGGGCAGTGCTTCTTCCTACAAACACTACTACTCACCATGTTGTCCGGCTGTTTGTTCGGCCTTTCGGAAAGATTTCCGAAACGGGCTGGCCGAGGCATCCGGTCGCCTATGAATAGGTTACAAATATAGGGACAAGATTGTGAATCAGCAAGGGACCGGCTTCCGATACGGCTGTTTTCACGATGAATCGACCTTTTCTGCCGACCGGAAATACAATCCTGCCGATAAAAAAAGCGGCTCGCAAGAACCGCTTTTTAAGGAGTGAAAACCGATGTCAGATCGATAGTATTTTAATCGTATTGAGCAGGTCCCGGTTGATCGGCTTTTGGTTTTTGATCGCCTTGCTGAAGGGGATGTAGACCAGTTCGTCGTTTTGGATACCGATCATTACGTTGCGCTGTCCTTCGAGCAGGGCGTTGATCGAAGCTTCGCCCATGCGGCTGGCCAGGATGCGGTCGCTCGCGGAGGGCGAACCGCCGCGCTGGATGTGGCCGAGGATCGTCACACGCACGTCGTATTGCGGGAACTCATTCTTGACACGTTCGGCCAGTCCGGTCGCTCCGCCGGTCAGTTCGCTCTCTGCCACCAGCACGATACTGCTGTTTTTCGACTTGCGGAAACCGTTGCCGATCAGTTCGCTCAGTTGGTCGACCTCGGTAGCGATTTCCGGGATGATAGCCGCTTCGGCCCCCGAGGCAATCGCACCGTTGAGGGCGAGGAAACCCGCCTCACGTCCCATCACTTCGATAAAGAAAAGCCGTTCGTGGGAAGAGGCCGTGTCGCGGATCTTATCCACGGCTTCCATAATGGTATTCAGTGCCGTATCGTATCCGATCGTCGTATCGGTACCGAACAGGTCGTTATCGATGGTTCCGGGCATTCCGACGATCGGGAAATTGTATTCCGACGCGAAAATGCGCGCTCCGCTGAGCGAACCGTCGCCGCCGATCACCACCAGTGCGTCGATGCCCTGGGCGGTCATGTTCTCATAGGCGAGTTTGCGGCCTTCGGGTGTCATGAACTCCATGCAGCGGGCCGTCTTGAGGATCGTACCCCCCTGCTGGATGATGTTGCTTACGTTCTGGGTTTTGAACGGGATGATCTCATTGGTGATCAATCCTTTGTAACCCCTCATGATCCCTTTGACCTCAAAGCCGTTATAAATTGCGGTACGCGTGACCGCACGGATTGCCGCGTTCATGCCCGGCGCATCGCCGCCGGATGTCAGAATGCCGATACACTTGATCTCAGCCATAGTATTCCGTTTTGTTTTTACTGCGCAAATTTAGCAATAATAACGACACTGCATATTTGATACCTAAATTTTAATATTTTTTAATATAGGATTGTGCATGCCGTCAAAACGGGTGCCAGGTTATTGCTGTTTATTGATACTTAATATGATAGCTGCTCCGGCGGAAATGAGGACCAACGGAAAAATGATTTTTGCAAATGAGACATGGATCCCCGTCAGGTCGAGGATGACCAGGCAGAGGCCTGCGGCCAGCATGATCCATCCCACGATCCAGCGCCGGATGGTGAGCAGGTAGGCGCCGGTGACGGCCAGTAACATTTGCCACGAAAAGATCGTATTGAACAGCCAGTAGGGAACCACATGAAAATCCCGCAGCAGCCAGAGGAAACCGGCAGCGACCAACAGGGTTCCGAAAAAGAGGTTGCGGGCCTGGTTGTCCGGCCCGGACGGACGACCGTTGGATGAAGTCGGACCACCGGCCGGATTGTAGTTGTTATTGATGATTTCCATGGTTTAAAAGTTTTAGGGTTCGGTAAAATATTCGATACGGACCGTATCGGTAACGGTCGAATCGCCGATGCGGATCGTTTCCACCCGTATCGTGTCATGCTGTGAAATGGGAATCTGCGGTTGGCTATCATTGCTGTCACCGGGCATATACTGCCCCCTGGCCACGATCACGACCGCGAAGATCGCGATGATCAGCCAGATACCGAACAGGGCCGAAAGCACTTTTTTCAGTTTGGGCAGTTGCAGTACAAGCCCCATCAGCAGGTAGCTGATTCCCAGCATCGGCAGGATTGCGGAGAGCATGACCAGCAGGAAGCCCGTACCTGAGAAATCGCAGGCATGAATATGTATGCCCATGATTTGCAATACTTCGGGTGAACCGGCCGCGCCTTTCATCATGACGATTGTCATGAAAAGTGCTGCCAGGGCGCCGATCAGCAAACCGCACGCAACTACTACTGTGATGAACTTGACGAAGAAAAGCATGATCCGTCCCAGAATATAAACCAGGTCTGCCCAGATCGAGGCGCTTCGTTCGCTTTTGCGTGAAGGCTGGATCTGGCGAAAATCGTTTTGCAAGCCTTTCTGGATCGAAGATGCGGTGATCCGTTCACCCCGCATTTCGAGCTTTTGGCGCGGGGTTCGTGCCATCGGGATGGAGAACCACAGCAGGAAATAGAGCAGGAAAAAAGCAGAGAAGAGAATCGCGAAGAAAGCGGAGGGTGCCCCGTCGTGCGTGATGATGGCCGATAGCGGGATCAGCGGAATCGGGGCGAGAAAAGCGAGCCGGATAAAAACCGGTTCGACATTGAAATAGGTGCCCAACCCGCTGCATACCCCTCCCAGTTTTGCACCTTCCGGGTTGCGGTACAGACGGCGGGGCAGCGGGGAATGCCCGGACCCGTTTTCTTCGTTCGGAAGCACGGCGTTTCTGTCGATGGACGTTCCCGTTCCGTCGGTTTCCGTATTGTCCGTCGCGGGGAAGTCGTCCGGCATCCCGAGTTGCTCGATGATGTCGCGGATGCGGTCCGCCGGCACGAGTTGGTCGGCCGATTGCTGGTTGAGGATCAGTTCGCAGACGCGGGCCTCGATATCGGCGAGGATTTCCGCTCCGTCGGGATTGTTTTTGTAACCCAGTTCGATCCGCGTGAGGTAGTTCTTGAGTTGCAGGTATCCCTCGTTATCGAGCCGGAAAGCGATTCCGGCAATGCTGACGTTGGTGGTCTCTTTCATCTCTTTGTCTGTTTAGCGGTTTACCGATCCGTTGCGGATCATTCCGATTTGCGTGACGAATTCCTGCCATGCCACGTCGAGTGCAGCGAGGTACTCCCGGCCCAGGTCGGTGATGGTGTAGTACTTGCGGGGAGGGCCCTGAGGAGACTCTTCCCAGCGGTAAGAGAGCAAACCTTGGTTTTTCTGGCGCGTCAGGATCGGGTAGAGCGTTCCCTCCACCACGATCATCTCTGCGGCTTTCAGCTCGCTGATGATGGCCGACGCGTACGAGTCGCCGCGGGAAATAATCGAGAGAATGCAATACTCGAGGATTCCCTTGCGCATCTGAGCTTTTATGTTATCTACATTAACAGCCATAACGGTCTTGTTTTTATTGGTCTTTCAAATCTGTGCCTTCGGTAATTTGCCGGGGTTCCATCGGGGCGACGATCCACAGGATGATATAGGGAAGGATCGCCAGACCGGTGAAAACGCCCAGGACGAGAGTGATGATACGGACCAGCAATGGATCGAGGTCGTAATAACGGGCAATGCCTCCGCAAACGCCTCCCAGCATCCGGTCGTAACGGCTGCGGTAAAACCGTTTTTTGACAGTCGGGGATGGGGGTTGTTGCTCCCCGACGGAGTCCGGGGTGGTTTGACGGATGGGTTCGCCGGAACTCTTTGGCACTGCCCAGGATGGCAATAGCGTGGCGTACGGCATCGAGGTTGACGACCTGAATGCGTGACGAGAGGGTTTCCTGGAACAGGTCGGCGATCCGGGTCTCGATATCCTCCATCACCTCGCTGCTCTCCGATCCGTCCAGCCGGATGCCTACCTCGTCGAGGTATTGCCGGAGAGTCAGGTATGCGTCTTCATCGATGATGAAGGGGCGGCCTCCTATGTTCACTTGCAGTGTTTTTTTCATATCGTGCGGTTTTAGATGTTGGGAAATCTATCGTTTAAATAAGGTGTTCGTTTCCTTTTTTGGTTTCAGTTTCAGTTTTTCCCGGTAGGGAGTGGGCGTCTGTTTTGAGAAGTTTATGGTGTCCAAAGCGGCCGAGTGGAGGTCAATTGCCGCCGCCGGGCGCGCTGGCTCCGCCCGAAAGCCTCGACTGTTCGTCTCCGGCTCCGGATTGAACGTTCTTGACCTTGATTTTCTTACCTGCCTTGAAATTGTAGCGCAATGAGATGCCGAGCCTGCGGAAGCTGCCCTGCATGACGGATACGTTCGTGACCGACGGATCGGTTCCGGTTACCCGTACGGTTCCGGAGTTGAATATGTCGTTTACATAGATGCTCATGGTCATGCGGTCTTTGGCGAAAGTATGCTTGAGTCCGCCGTTAATCGTATAGTAATGTCCCATGCGGATATTGCCGACGGCTATTGGTGACTGGTAGTTGCCGCCCAGGTCGACGTACCATTTTTTCTCCTTATGAATGGTGAATGTGTTGTCCATATTGCCCATAATACTGTTTTGATGGTGATGGGCTGCCCCGACAGTTTCGAACGGAAATTGATTCCCGTCGCGTTGAACGTCATCTGCCACCATTTGGTGATCTGGGCCGGTACGCTGAGGTTTACGAACCACAGGTTCATGTGCGGCATGTTCTCGAACCGGTAAACGATCGCGTCGGGATTGGTCGGGTCGGTTACCAGAATCTGCTGGATGTTGTCTTTGGTGAGCTGCGTACCGAAGCTCAGGCTGTATTTGTGGGCGAAGACCCAAGTGAGGTTGACTTCGTTCGTGTAGGCGGGAGTAAGCCTGGGATTGCCTTCGATATACGAATATTCGGAAAGAGGCCTGCGGAACGGATTCAGCGCCCAAAACCACGGCCGCTGGATTTTGCGGCTGTAACCGAGGATAAGCATCTGGCTCTGCTTTTTGTTCAGCGGCATCGACAGGTTCGCGTTCGGGAACAAGCCGAAATAGTTTTGCTTGTCGGTAATCACGGTACTGCTGGTCGACGGAACGGCATAGGTATACTCGCCGCGCAGGCCCAGCGACAGGGGCAAAGTTGTTTTTGAAGCGGGTCGAGAACTTCGCGTAGAGCGCGCTGATGTTTTCATTGTATTTGTTCAGGTTGGTCAGCGCGCCGATTTCGTGCCATGATTCGTTTTTCAGGTATTCGTACAAAGTCGAGTTATCCATCCCGTTGTTCGTGTATTTGATGCCGGTGGTGAGTTTCGATACTTTGCTCAGGGCGATGTCGAAATCGGCTGTGGCCGAGTAGATATTGTTGAGCGTAATGATATCGCTGCGATAGGTCGAGTCGAGGTTTCGGAAACCCGAATAGAGGCTGTGGTAGTCCGAATGGTCGTCCCCGTTGCGGCGGTTGTAGTCCAGCAGCAGTTTGAACGTCGAGCCGAGCGTGTCGAGATTGAGGATGTAGTTGCCCGAAACGCTGATCCGGTAATTGAGGTTGTCGCTCAGGTAGAGGCTCTGGACGTCGGTCACCTCGTCGCCGCTTTGCATCGTCAGGTCGTTCCGGTTATTGCCTGTGGAAGGCGAATGCGTGTAATTGACCTCCAATCCGACGCTTTGGCGATCGTCGATGTCGTACACCCCGCCTACCCGGAGTGTTTTGTAGGAGCCCAGGTTGTACAGTTTCCCGCCGGAGGTTTGTGTGACTTGGTCGCCGGTATGGAATTGATTTATTCCTGAGACCGTGTTGCCGGACTTGTTGCGGTTCAGTGAAAAGTCGGTGTAAAGGCTCAGTTTGTTGTTGCGGTATTTGAGATTCACGGCGGGCTGCAGGTACCAGGTCATGTCGTTGACCAGCGAGTGTCCGTAACGCATGGTGGCCGAGCCCTCCATGCCGTCGTTGCGCTGTTTTTTGAGCGTGATCTTGATGATGCCCGAGGTCATGTCGGCGTCGTATTCCGCTCCGGCATAAGGGATGACCTCGATTTTCAGGATATCCTCCGCTTTCAGGTTTTGCAAATAGGCAAGCAGGTCTTCGCCCGTTTCCCGCAGCATACGGTCGTTTACCATCACGCGGGTGCCTTTGCGTCCGTTGACCGAGATCTCCCCCTTTCACTGATCCAGACACCCGGCGCCAGCGACATGATCTCTTTGCCGTCGCGTCCGATAGCCAGCGGAGTGTTGGCCAGATTGACTATGAAACGGTCTGCTTCACGGGTGATGATGTTCCCGGTCACCACAACTTCATCGAGCGTGACGGCGGACGGGTGCATCGTCAGATCGCCCAGGTCGGTATCGGAGTTCAGTTCGATCTGTCGTTCGAGATTTTCGTATCCCATGAAAGATATTTTCAGCCGGTAGTCTCCCCGGGGCAGTCTGACTTCGAAAGCCCCCTTGTCGTCTCCGACCGTGCCGTACGTTTTTGTGGAATCCTGTACCGAACTTACCGATACGGTGGCATAGTCGACTACCGCCCCTTTGTCATTGACGGTGCGGCCTTTCAATGTCAGGTCGGATGTATTCTGGGCCTGTGCCCGTGGCGCCGGAATCGCCAGTGCGGTGGCCAGCAGGATGGTGAACAGTGATCTCATGGCGGTAGGTGTTCGTAGGTTAATGGTTTAAGGGATAAAAATAGTTTTTTTATTCTATTAGACTCCCGGATTTCTGATTTTAGGCATCGTGCGTATGTTTTTTATAGTCGAGTTTAAGAATAGGAGTGCCGGTTTGCGGTAATCTTTGTTGGAAAGTTAAAATCCTCCTCCACCTCCGCCGCCGTTATCCTGTTCGCTGCCGTCGACGGTTTTGACCCTGATTTTTTTGCCGGCCTGGAAGCTGTAGCGCAGCGAAAGGCCGAGCGAGCGGTAGTTGCCCCATTGATTGAAACGTGTGTAGGTGTTGTCCTGTTGGAAGGTGATCGTCGACCCGCGCATGTCGAAGATATTGTATACATAAAAAGTCGCTGTCAGCTTTTTTGTCAAAAAAGTTGCCTTTCAGGCCTGCATTGACCATGTGGAAGGCCCCCACCCGGACGTTTCCTTCCAGTGACGGGCTCATGTAGAATGCCTCGATCATGAAATTGTAGTTTTTCTTGAAGGTGAAGGTGTTGCTCATGTTTCCGCGGAAAGTAAAGATAATCTCCTTTTGAGGTACGTCCCGTTGCATCAGCGTGTTCTCGTTGCGGCTGCCGTTCAGGTTCGCGTTGAGCATCCACCATTTGGTAATCTGGGCCGGGATACTGAGGCTCGCGTTGTAATTCATCCGTTTGGGCATATTGCTTTGCCGGGCGATTTGGATGTTCGAGTCGGAAGGATCGGTGTCGACGATTATACTGAACGCATCTTTTACCTCCTGTGCGCCGAGCGTCAGCGTATATTTGCGAAAGAGCACCCAGGTGAGCGTGTAATCGTTTGTATAGGACGGTTTTAATTTTGGGTTGCCTTCCATGAACATATAGTCGGATAGTTGTTGGCGGAATGGGCTCAGTTGCCAAAATGACGGTCGTCCGATTTTGCGTCCGTAACCGAGGATAATCATCTGGCTCTGTTTTTTGTTCAGCGGAATCGACAGGTTCGCGTTCGGGAAGAGGTCGAAATACTTTTGTCGCTCGGAAACGTATTGGCTGTTGGTGGCCGGTACGGCGTACGTGTATTCGCCCCGCAGGCCCACGAGCAATGAAGTGTTGTTGCGGAATTTGGTCGAGAAACTGGCATACAGCGCCCCGATGTTCTCGGTGTACTTGTTGATGCTGCTGCGTTCGGGCAGCGGGATCCAAATATCGTTTTTGAAGTAGTCGTAAGGATTGACGTTATCCATCGTGTTGCGTTGGTATTTTAATCCGGTAGCGAGTTTGGAGCTTTTGCTGAGCGCGATGTCGAAATCGCTGCGTATCGCGAACATGTCGTACCGCGCGGTGGGCATGTAACGCGAAGTACTGTCGTAGTTCATCATGCCGCTGTAGTTCGTGTGGTAATATACCGAATCTTCCTTATTGCGGTAGGTGTAGTTTGCGACGGTCTTGAAAGTCGAGCCGAGCGTGTCGAGTTTGAGCGAGTAGTTCGCCGTGAAGCTCATCAGCGAGTAGTCCGTTGTGCTACGGGAAAGCGATTGTGACGTGAGGGAGTTTCCGTTTTCAATTGCGAGTGCGGTACCGTCGGTGTTGTTGTGATAAGGATTTTCGGTCATATTGAACTCTGCGCCGACGCTTTGCTTGTCGTTGATGTCGTAAACGCTGCCCAGTTGAAAAGTGGTGTGGGATTGGCGATGTGCCATACCGGTGTTTGCATCCATGATCCGGTCCCGGTCCAGGAATCGGTCGCTTTCCATGTTGCCGCCGGTCCAGTTGTTACGGCGGTAACCCACTTTAGAGTAAAGGCTCAGCGCGTTGTATTTGTAGTTGAGGTTCAGGCTGGGCTGATAGTTCCAGGCTTTCTGGTCTACGATGGAGGTGTAATAACGCATGCTGACGGCTCCTTCGAGACCTTCTTCGCGTTGTTTCTTGAGTGTGATTTTGATCACGCCGCCCGTGGCGTTCGCATCGTACTCGGCTCCTGCGTAAGGGATGACTTCGATTTTCAGGATATCTTCGGCCTTGAGATTTTCTAGGTAGGCGACCAACTCTTCGCCCGTCTCTTTGAGTACCCGGTCGTTCACGATTACCTGTGTCCCGCCGCGTCCGTTCACGGACAGGTCGCCTTTATCGGTAATCCAGACGCCCGGCGAGAGCGCGAGCATCTCCTTGCCGGTTTTGCCCGCCGAAAGGGGAGTTGCCGCGACATTGACCACGAAACGGTCGGCTTCGCGGGTAACCATGTTCGCAGTGACGACCACTTCGTCCAGCATCACCGACGAGGGTTTCATCGTCAGTTCGCCCAAATCGGTGTCTGCCGCGAGGTTTACTTCGCGTTCGAAGCTGTCGTATCCCATGAAGGATATTTTCAGCCGGTAGCTGCCTTTGGGCATTTCCACGGTAAAGCCGCCCTTTTCGTCGGTAATGGAGCCGTAAACTTTCGTCGAATCGGCTTTCGCCGTCAGCATGACGGTGGCATAATCTACCGGGGCTTTCTCTTCGGTCACGGCGTGTCCTTTCAGTGTGACGGGACGGTCGTTCTGCGTTCGCGCGGATAAGCCCAGGCTCGTGAATGCGCAGAGGATAAAAGCGGCGAATAGTTTTTTCATGTCGTATTATTTTTTGTAGTGTTTGTTTGGTAATGCAAATATATGAAATAATTTTAATACTATGCAATACATAGTAGCATGAAAATAATAATATTTTTTATCGATTAGTATTCTTGTTTTTATGTGTGTTGAAATATTTTCTTGAAAATCAAATCTAAAAGTGTTTTTATCGTCGAATTTTGTGGATGATTGTTTGACAATCGGGGGACTAGTATTTTTTTGCCCCGTGGGACAATTTTCTGAAAAGGACAGGGAGATATGGCCGGTTTTGTTCCGTTTTGCGTTACCTTTGCATTCGGTTTTTGCTTTTGCTGTTGGTATATTATTTGCGAGACCCGTTATATAAAGTATAATATCCTGAATCATGATAAAAGAAGACGTAGACACTAAAGTTCTTGATGACGAGCCTATTGGCGGGGCCGTGGGGGATCAGATGAATTTCGATGAGCCCTCATCCGACGATCCTACACCTGACAGTGTGACAGATACCCCGGAGGCAGCCGGTGACAATTCGGCACAAATGGCAGAGGCCGCGAAGGAGTGGCAGGATAAATACCTGCGCCTGAGCGCTGAATTCGACAATTACCGGAAACGTACCCTCAAGGAGAAGATGGAGTTGGTGGCTACCGGTTGCGAGGACGTAATCAAGGCGATGCTGACTGTAATGGATGATATCGACCGGGCATTGGCGGCGATGGAGACGGCCAAGGATGTCGCTTCGGTGCGCCAGGGGGTATTGCTGATCCACCAGAAGCTGATGGATACGCTCCGTTCGCGCGGTGTCGAGGAGATCGAGGCGCTGGGCCGGGAGCTCGATACCGACCTGCATGAAGCCGTGGCGAAAGTGCCTGTGGAAGAAAAGGCCAAGAAAGGCAAGATCATCGACGTGGTGCAGAAGGGCTACAAGCTCAAGGATAAGGTTACCCGGTTTGCGAAAGTAGTGGTTGGAGAATAACGGTTATGGCGAAAAGAGACTACTATGAGGTGCTTGGCGTCGACCGCGGGGCGAGTGCCGACGAGATCAAGAAGGCATACCGCAAGGCGGCGCTTAAATTCCATCCCGATAAAAATCCCGGCGATAAGGATGCCGAAGAAAAGTTCAAAGAGGCTGCCGAAGCATACGATGTACTGAGCAACCCCGACAAGAAAGCACGTTACGACCAGTTTGGCCATGAAGGCATGGGTGCCGGGGCCGGCGGTTTCGGCGGCGGCGGCTTCGGCGGCGGTGGCTTCACGATGGAAGATATTTTCAGCCAGTTCGGCGATATCTTCGGCGGCCATTTCGGTGGCGGCGGCGGTTTCGGTGGTTTCAGCGGAGGGGGTGGAGGCGGCCACCGGGTCAGCCGCGGTTCGGACTTGCGCATCAAGGTTAAACTGACGCTCAAGGAGATCGTTAACGGTGCAACCAAAAAACTGAAAATCAACAAGCAAATTACTTGCGACCAGTGCGGCGGAACCGGGGCGAAAGACAAGGATTCCTATTCGACCTGCCAGACCTGTAATGGGTCGGGCTATGTTTCACAAGTGGTCAATACTTTCTTCGGCCGGACGCAGACGACCCAGCCCTGTCCCACCTGCCACGGCGAGGGCAAGATCATTACGAATCCCTGTCCGAAATGCCACGGTGAAGGTACCGTGCGCGGCGAGGAGGTGATCGAACTCAAAATCCCGGCGGGGGTCGGCGAGGGCATGCAGCTTTCTGTCAGCGGCAAAGGCAATGCGGCGCGACATGGCGGCGTTCCGGGCGACTTGCTCGTATTGATCGAGGAGGAGCCGGACAAAGAGCTCGTGCGTGACGGTAATGACCTGATCTATAATCTTAATCTGACGATTCCCCAAGCTGTGCTGGGCGTTTCGACCGAGATTCCCACCGTCGATGCCCGGGCCAAGATCAAGATCGAGCCGGGTACGCAAGCCGGCAAGGTGCTGCGCTTGCGCGGCAAAGGGGTGCCCGACGTGTGAACGGTTACGGTCGGGGTGACCTGTTGGTTGTGGTCAACATTCCGATCCCGGCCAAGGTGAATGCGGAGGAGAAACGCCTGCTCGAGCAGTTATCGCAGGGGGACAATTTCAAGGAGGCGGCTCCGACTGCTGGCGGCAACCTGTTCGACCGGATGAAGAGTTTTTTCCGGTAGGGGATGATTGCCCGAGGCGGTTCTTTCACGAGAATCGGCCGCTTGACGAAACAAAAAAGGTTTGCGGACTGTTTTTCGGTAGAACGTAAATAGTTCGCAAACTGTTTTTATCTTTGCGTTTTAAAGTGAATAATACCCCGGGGAGATACCCGCTATGCTAACAGAACCGCAGAACGGAAAGAGGCCCGAAACGGCCGGTGTGGAAAAGGATTCCGGACAGCAGTGGAGATTGCACCTTCGCCGCGGGATCGTTGCGTCGCGCCGCCAAGGGCGCCGGAACCGGCGCGGTATGGCGCTGCGGATGCTTCTGTTGCTGGCGGCCGTGCTGTGGGTGTTGTTTCTGGTATTGGTGAACCGATAGGAAGAGAATCGCCGATGGATATCGAAAAGATCAGAGTATTGCCGGATGGCGTGGCGAATCAGATTGCCGCGGGAGAAGTTGTAGGACGGCCTGCTTCGGTCGTGAAGGAGTTGCTGGAAAATGCCGTCGATGCTGGAAGTACTTCGGTGACGGTCAATTTCAAGGAGGGGGGCCGTGCACTGATCCAGGTTGTCGATAACGGTTGCGGCATGAACGAACCGGATGCCCGCATGGCGTTCGAACGCCATGCGACCTCGAAAATCGCTTCGGTCGAGGATCTCTCACGCCTGCATTCGTTCGGTTTTCGCGGCGAGGCGCTTCCGTCGATCGCTTCGGTGGCCGAGGTGGAGTTGCGTACGCGTACCGCTTCGGCGGAAGTGGGCACGCGGGTGACCATCAACGGCGGCGCATTCGTCGCTCAGGAACCCGTACAAACTCCCGTCGGGACGCAATTCCTGGTTAAAAATCTTTTCTTCAATGTTCCGGCCCGGCGTCGTTTTCTCAAGGAACCGACCGTCGAGGCGCGTCACCTGACGTCCGAATTCCAGCGGGTGGCGTTGTGCCATCCCGAAATCGAATTTACGCTTTACAACAACGATACGTTGGTTTACAGCCTGCCCCAGGGAACTTGCGGCAGCGGATCGCCGGCATTTGCGGCAAAGGACTGGCCAATAACCTGCTCGATGTGGCCGTAGAGACCTCGATCGTGAAGATCGAAGGATACGTGGGCCATCCGTCGGTGGCTAAAAAGACGAACAGGGAACAATACCTGTTCGTAAACGGCCGTTACTTCCGCTCGCCTTATTTTCATAAAGCGGTGCTTCAGGCCTATGAGAAACTGATTGCCCCGGAGACGCAGCCGCCCTATTTCCTCTACCTGACCGTCGCACCGGAGCGGATCGATGTGAACGTGCATCCGCAGAAGACGGAAGTAAAGTTCGAGGACGAACAGGCGATCTGGCAGATATTCAATGCAGCGGTGCGCGAATCGCTCGGTAAACTGGGCGTGGTGCCGCTGATGGATTTCGAGATCGACAGTTCGATTGATATCCCCGTATACCGGGAAGGAACCGTTTATCGGGAGCCGGAAATCGGCGTCAATCCCGATTTTAATCCGTTCCGGACCGATACGGTTAAGGAAAAAGTGCATAAAATGCCGGCCGGAGGAGGTGTATCGCCCCGTACTGCCCCGCTCGACGGGTGGCAGAACCTTTATGAGATCGATTCCCGTGCGGGGGATGCAGGTTTGGCCGATCGGTTCGATGAGATGGACAGTGCGTTGCAGGCATTTCTGGAAGGGGAGCCCGAACCGGTGCAGCAGAGTTTCGAACTGGGCGGGACGGCCGGGTTTTGCGGGCAGTTGAAGTTGAGCGACCGCCTGTATGCAACGACTCTGGGCGATGCATTGGCCGTCGTGGATGTCGGGCGGGCCCGGGAGCGGGTGTTGTTCGAACGGTATCTGCGCCTGCTGGGCAATAATGCCACAGTGAGCCAGCAATTGCTTTTCCCGGAACGGATCGAACTGTCGCCTGCCGACGGAAGGTTGATGGCGGAGATCCGCGAGGAGGCTTTCTTCGCTCGGTTTTGAATTTTCGGCAAACGGGCCTGCGGGTGTTACGGCTGAAAATGGTCCGGCGGATAACAAAGGGGCAGGGAGGGCGTTACATATGAGATAACGGGCATCCCGCCCGAATTGCCGGCAGGTATGGTGCAGGACGCTTTGCATGAAGCGCTTGCCCGTGTGCGCGAATTGGGTGGTGTGCCGAAAAGTGAGAAGGTACGCGATCTGGCGGCCATATTGGCGCGGCGCGGCGCGTCCGGCGCGGCGAAAAATTGACGAAGCGGCGGTGGCGCCGCTGCTCGACGAATTGGCTTCCTGCAATGAACCTGCTTTCACGCCTTCGGGCCGGGCGGTACTGATCCGTATTACGCGGGAAGAGCTGGCCAAACGATTTTAAACGTTAAAACGAATTTTATGAGATTTAACAACGGGGCCTTCACGACCCTCCGGTGGTCAAGAACCTGATTATCATAAACGCGCTGTTCTTTCTGGCTGAGGTGATCCTGCCCAACGGGCTCGGGGACCTGCTAATCGACAAACTGGGCCTCTATCCGTGGCAAAGCCCGAATTTCCGGCTCTACCAGCTCATTACGCACATGTTCCTGCACGGCGGCATCGCGCACCTGTTCATGAATATGTTCGCGTTGTGGATGTTCGGGCGCACGCTCGAATACGACATGGGCAGCAAGCGTTTCCTGATCTATTATATGATTACCGGTATCGGTGCGGGTTTGTTGCAGATGGGCGTGAGCTGGATCGAGATCAGCCGGCTGCAGGCTGCGGCACATGAGATGGGTGCGATGACCCCCTATATGCAGAGTATGATCGCAGCCCGGGCCAATGTGGTGACCATCGGTGCATCGGGTGCCGTATTCGGCGTGCTGCTCGCTTTCGGCATGATGTATCCCAATGCGATGATTATGCTGCTGATCCCGCCCATTCCGATCAAAGCCAAGTATTTCGTAATCGGATACGGTCTGCTCGAGTTGTCGCTCGGTGTTACGGGAGCGCAAAGCGGAGTGGCGCATTTCGCGCATGTGGGCGGTATGATCTTCGGCTTTTTCCTGCTTTACTACTGGAAGAAGAAGGGCAAGATTTATTATTGATTGTCGATTGATCGTTCATGGCTGCAAGGGAGCATAAACAACGCTACGGATGGATGTCAGGGCTGGCAACGGCTTTCGACCTGCTGCTCTATGTACTGACGTTTGCAGTGGCCGTGGCTTTGATACTGGCTTATTGTGCTCCTTATGTCAATCCGAATACAGTCTATTGGTTCGCATTTTTCGGCTTGGCCGCCCCTTTCATTTACATCGCCAATGCACTGTTGATGCTCTATTGGACGGTACGGTGGCGCTCGATCGCATGGCTTTCGCTGGCGGTATTCGTGCTGGGACTCGGGAATGTGGGCAAATATTTCCGGCCGCAGTGGGGCAAAACCTACGAGCAGCCGCGTGAAGAGGGGACGATCCGTATCCTGAGCTACAATGTGGGCGGTTTCTGGGGCAACACGGTCGGCAAGCCCGAGAGCAAGATGCGTGCGATCGCCGAATATATCCGGGCCGAGGATCCCGACGTCGTTTGCATGCAGGAGTATGAGGTCAACTACATCAACCGGCGGGCCGTGCTGGACAGCCTGCTCGAACCGCTGAAGTACAAGGCGGTCTATTTTGCCCAGACGATCCGGGACAACGGGGGATGGGGGATAGCCGTTTACAGTAAGTATCCGATCGTGGGTAAGGATCACATGGTTTTTCCCGAATCGCAGAATTCCGCGATGTGGGTGGATATCGCAGTGCGTAAGGATACGATCCGCGTATTCAACAACCATTTGCAAACGACCCAAATCGACGAGAACGACCGGAAGTTCCTGCGCACGGAGCCGCTGTCCGATACGCTGCGCAACGACAAGGCGAAAGGGATCGCCCGCAAGCTCAAACGCAATTTTATGAAACGGGCGGAGCAGGCGGATTCGGTGGCGTTGCGCATCCACGACGGAACCCCGCGGGTGATCGTGTGCGGCGATTTTAACGATACGCCGATGTCTTACACCTACCGCCGTATGCGGGGGGATTTCATCGATGCGTTCAAGCGCAAGGGACAGGGTATGGTCTTTACCTACCGGCGGCTGATGGGCGTGCTGCGGATCGACTACCTGTTCCATTCGGACGATTTCGAAACGGTGAGCTACCGCAGCGAACAGCCCGAATGGAGCGACCACAACCCGGTGATTGTGGACGTGCGGCTCAAAAGGGATTGATCGTTCAGTATAACGTAATAACGTACAGGATCTATAAACAGTCAAAGACAATGGTACTCGACACCTTAACCAACCTGCCTTCCTACAATGCGCTGAACAGCCATTTTGCGAAGGTATGCGCCTATTTGAAGGAGGCGCATCTTTCCGGTCTGCCCGAAGGCCGGTATCCGATCGACGGTGACAACGCTTACCTGATGATCAGTGAACGGGATCTCAAAAAACCGGCGGATGCGGCGCTGGAGGTACACGACCGCTACATCGATATACAGATCGTGCTTTCGGGCCGTGAGGGTTTCGGTTGGAAGGACCGTTCGCGTTGCGCGGCTCCGCGCGGGGCGATGAACACCGAAAAGGACGTTATGTTTTACGATGACGAGCCTTCGACCTATTTTACCCTCGGCGAGGGCGAAATCGGGATCTTTTTCCCGCAGGATGCGCATGCGCCGTTGGTAGGCGACGGCCGCGTGAAAAAGGCGGTGGTCAAGGTGAAAGTGGAGTAACCGGCCGGAACCGGGAGGGAAAACCGGGGTCGTTCGCAGAATCGGTCGGAATCGGGTTATTGGCTCGGCTTAAGTTTTTAAAGACATATAAACACATAAAATCATGGTAAACAGAATTATTCTTAACGAAACATCCTATTTCGGCCCGGGATCGCGTAAAGTGATCGCCGAGGAGGTGGCTAAGCGCGGCTACAAAAAGGCTCTGGTGATTACCGATAAGGATCTGGTAAAATTCGGCGTTGCCGCACAGGTGACCGATGTGCTGAAGGCTGCCGGCATTCCTTACGAGGTGTTCGATAACGTGAAACAGAACCCGACCGTGAGAAATGTGAAGGCCGGTATCGACGCGTTCAAGGCTGCCGGGGCGGACTTTATCGTTGCGATCGGCGGCGGTTCGTCTATCGATACGTCGAAAGCGGTGGGTATTATCGTCAACAATCCGGAGTTTTCGGATGTGGTTTCGCTTGAGGGCGTGGCTCCGACCAAGAAAAAATCGGTTCCCGTGATTGCCCTGCCAACCACGGCCGGTACGGCTGCCGAGGTAACGATCAATTACGTGATTACCGACGAGGAGAATGTGAAGAAGATGGTTTGCGTCGATCCGAACGACATCCCGACGCTGGCCGTAATCGATCCCGAGCTGATGCTCAGCATGCCCCGCGGGCTGACCGCCGCTACCGGTATGGACGCACTGACGCATGCCATCGAAGGACTGATTACCCTCGGTGCCTGGGAGATGAGCGATATGTTCGAACTCAAGGCGATCGAAATGATTGCGAAGTGGCTGCCCAAGGCCGTTGAGACCCCGTCGGATATCGAGGCGCGCGATGCGATGGCTACGGCGCAGTATATCGCCGGCATGGCCTTCTCGAACGTGGGTCTCGGCCTCGTGCACGGCATGGCCCACCCGCTGGGTGCGTTTTACGATATTCCGCACGGCGTGGCCAATGCGCTGTTGCTGCCCTATGTGATGGAATTCAACATGCCTGCCGCAAAGGCCAAGTACCGCAAGATCGCCGGGGCGATGGGTGTCGATACTTCGAAGATGAGTGAAGATCAGGCTGCGCAGGCTGCTGTGGATGCCGTGAAAGCTCTCTCGGTCCGCATCAACATTCCGCAGAAACTCAGTGAACTGGGAGTGAAAGAGAGCGATTTGGGCAAGTTGGCTCAGTCGGCCTTTAACGATGTCTGCACCCCGGGCAATCCGCGCAAGGTGACTCTCGGGGAGATCGAAGCGCTGTATAAAAAAGCGTTATAAGGAGGCAGTCGTTTGGGTGACAGGCAGTCGCCCATACCCCGGTCCCGGATTGTTGCGGTTGATCCGCGGCATTGCCGGAGGGGAGGTTCTGAAGATAATGGAGGTGTACTCATCACGATGTGCACCTCTGTTTTATTTTCCGCAGGATGCGGACAGGTGTCACCCGTATGGGGTCGGATGTCCGGCATGGAATCCGGAATCGGGACTGCCGGCAGGTATTTGCACGGCTTTTGCCGGCATGATGACACGAAAGGACACGAGTGTAAACAGATAATCAAAAAAGATGGAAAAATTCGATTTTTACATTCCGACACGGGTGCTTTTCGGCCCCGGCAAACTGGATGAACTGGCTGTGGCGAAACTGCCTGGCCAGAAAGCTTTGATCGTCACGACAGCGGGGAAGTCCGTCAAAAAATACGGCTACCTGGACCGGGTGGTGGAGCTGTTGAAAAAAAATCACGGTACGCAGAGCGTCGTGTTTGACAAGGTGCTGCCCAATCCGCTGTTGAGCCATGTGCGCGAGGCGGCTGCGCTGTGCCGCGCCGAGGGGTGCGACTTCGTGGTCGGCTTGGGCGGCGGCAGCCCGATCGATTCGGCTAAAGCCATCGCATTGGCTGCGGCCAACGAAGGTGATTACTGGGATTATGTCGAAGGAGGCAAAAAACCGGCGGGGGCGCTGCCTGTCATCGCGATTACGACGACGGCGGGTACCGGAACCGAAGCTGACCCGTGGACGGTCATTACCCATGACGAAACCCGCCATAAAGTGGGTTTCGGCTGCGACGAACTCTTTCCTGTGCTGTCGGTCGTCGATCCCGAGCTGATGCTGTCGGTACCGCCGCAACTGACGGCATTCCAGGGATTCGATGCCTTCTTCCATGCTTCGGAAGGATATCTCGCCAGCGTGGCCACACCGGTGAGCGACGCCCTTGCGCTCCAGAGCATGCGTCTGCTCTCCATTTACCTGCCGCGTGCCGTTGCCGACGGTTCCGACCTGGAGGCGCGTACGAACGTGGCATTGGCCAATACGCTTTCGGGAATGGTCGAGTCGACCTCGTGCTGTATCTCCGAGCATTCGCTCGAACACGCGATGAGCGGCCTCTATCCTGACCTGCCGCACGGAGCCGGGTTGATTATGATCTCGTTGGCTTACTACCGCCATTTCGCACCGCTGGCTCCGGCCCGTTTTATCGAAATGGCGCGCAATATCGGCGCCGACCTGAGCTGTATGCGCGAAGAGGACAAACCTTATGTGTTCGTCGAATCGCTCAGGGAGTTGCAGCATGCGTGCGGGGTGGATAACCTCAAGATGTCGGATTACGGCATTCGCCGCGAAGATTTTCCGCGTCTGGTTCAATTGGCGCGCAATGCGATGGGAGGCCTGTTCGGGCTCGATCCCGCACCGCTCACCGATGCCGATATTATCCGGATTTTCGAGAGCAATACGTAACTGAACGAAGCATACCGAG